>Ga0214921_10000992_pt1 | contig 49540 bp, 40 predicted proteins | sample LL1505_MetaG_FD_177992 | JGI IMG/M metagenome (GOLD analysis project Ga0214921, IMG submission 177992) | Freshwater microbial communities from Lake Lanier, Atlanta, Georgia, United States - LL-1505 | ecosystem: Environmental > Aquatic > Freshwater > Lake | place: USA: Georgia | collected... | reverse complement strand
TACATAGAGAATGGTAAAAGACCAGAAAATTTTGAAAGAAGTTATAAAATGTATTAAAAGTTACGTGCCTTGAAATATAGGATAGACGTATACACTTAATTGTTATGAAAGGATTTAAGATTAAAAACTGAGATTTTTAAACTTTCTTACCTGTAGTAGAATGATTATCAACAGTAGAATTATTGTTTATATTAGAATTTTCCATATTCAAATCTGTTTTATTTATATTATTTTCTATTTTTTTATTTTCTAAATCATTAATTTCATTATCAAAACATTCTAATAAAATATGATTTCTTAATTCAACACATGAATTAAAATTCTTTTTACAATATGAACAGCATTTATTTTTTCTCATATCTTTATTCAATAATCGTTCATTTAATAAATCATAATAAGAACATATTTTATTATATTTTTTTAGATTATTTATATCAATATTTTGTTTATTATCTTTATCATGTGGTATAAGAGACAGTATAATACATTGTTCATTTGAATATTTATAATAATCATTTAATAGAGGTATACATCTTTTACCATTAAATAAATGTCTTTTTATTTTAGCAAAAGAATCTGTCTTATATTCACAGCTCTTACAAATATATTTATTTTTAGAAGACATAATATAATAATATATATTAATATATTATTTTTTATATTACTTTATAATTTTTATTATTTTATCAGTTTTAATAATTTATCAATAAATAGATGTATACAAATTTTATATATAATATATTGATATAATATTGATAGTATTTTACAATTAAAATATATTTAATATCAATAAAATAAAATGTCCCAAAAAAGGACGAAAATTGTCTAAAATCGTCCAAAAAAACGTCCTTAAAAACGCCCTTAAAAAAAATCTGTTGAAAAAGTTTTTTGGAAACGCCGATTTTAAAATTTTCAAATTTCAATTTTGAAAAAAGTTTTTGTATCAAAATTTTGTAAGGGCGTTTTTAAGGGCGATTTTTTGGGCGATTTTTTAAGGGCGATTTTTTAAGGGCGATTTTAACCCTTTACATAAAAATTTTATAATACTACTTAAAGAATCGTACACCATGCGCACGATTTTAAATATTATTTATGTAAAGGGTTAAAAACGATATAAATTATATTTTTTTAAATAAATAAGTTATGTATATTTATTGTATTATAAATATTTTATTTAATAAATTATATTTTTATTGATATGGCAAAAAACGTCCTTAAATTTTTAATATTTTATATAATTTCTTAAAAATCTATACACTTTTCAAAATTTTATAAAACAGGTGACGTAAATGACAATTTGCATGTTTTGCGTCACCTGTTTTTAAAAAACGTCCATACGATTTTTAAGAATTTTTCATGTTTTTTTGAAAAGCTATGAACTTTTCAAAACAGGTGACGTAAATGATATATGAGTATGTTTACGTCACCTGTTTTTCACTTTTTTAAAAAAACTATAAAAAACACTTTTTTTTTTAAAAAAAACAGGTGACGCAGTTTTCGACGAATTCCATATACGTCACCTTTTTTTTCACTTTTTTTAAAGGTTAAAATCAGGTGACGTAAATGACATTTTTGTATATTTGCGTCACCTGTTTTTACTTTTTGAAAATCTCTCAAAAAAAAATACATTTTTTTAAAAAAACAGGTGACGCAGTTTTCGACAAATTCCATATACGTCACCTTTTTTTTCACTTTTTTTAAGACCAGAAAAATACATTTTTTAAAAAAACAGGTGACGCAGTTTTCGACGAATTCCATATACGTCACCTTTTTTTTCACTTTTTTTAAAGATCTAAAAAACCTACTTTTTTGATAAAAATAGGTGACGTAAACATACTTGTATATCATTTACGTCACCTGTTTTGAAAAGTTCATAGCTTTTCAAAAAAACATTAAAAATTCTTAAAAATGTTAAGGACGATTTTTGCCATATCAATAAAATATATATTTTATGAATTAATAATACATATTATCATAAATTATTGTATAATTTATTATAAATTATATTTTAGTTGATGATATTATATATAAAATTATTATTTAACCCTTTATATGAATAATATTTAAAATCGTGTACATGGTGTATGATTCTTTAAGTAGTATTATAAAATGTATCTGTAAAGGATTAATTATAAAAGATTATAAAAGATTATAATAAATTTATATTTTTATAAAAATATAAAATTGATGGATAATTATACTTATTAAATATTTTTTAATGCTATATTAATTTTGATAAGAATAATAATTACATGTAACAAAATATATTTTAATATGTTTTCTAATAAACGTCCACGTGATGATTCGTGTGATTCGAGAGAATCTAATAAATCTTTTAAGAGAAGTTGGTATGATTATTTGACTCAGTCTTTAAATATATTTTCATCATCATCTTCATCATCTACGGCTTCAGAACAATCATCTACTGCTTCAGAACAATCATCTACGGCTTCAAAACCATCATATGAGGCTTTGGTACCATTACATACGGCTTCAAAACCTTCGAAATACAATGAAGAAGAAGAATGTTGTATATGTGGAGAGTGTGATAATAATGTGTATGATAAATCTCTATATGATTTTCCATGTCGCGGTAACCATACTGATAGAATTTGTTTTAATTGTTTTGTAAAATTAAAAGATCCAAATAATGAAGAAATTCCAAATAATAAATGTCCACTATGTCGCGGAGAAATGGGAGATATTATTCCTTATTTTCGTTCAGGTGAGGATCTCTTTTGGTATTTTGAACGTCTTATTTATCATGATATAGTTGGAACTGTCGAGCTAAATAATGGTGAAACTTTCATAATAAAAGCAAAAGACGTTCGTGAAGCATATACAAAACTACGTAGAAACTCGCTTTTCCTGGATATTGCAGGAAAGTCTTTTAAAAAAAAGGATGCCAAATTAATCAAATTAGAAAATGTCACTTACAGACCGTTGTATAATCGTGACGAGGACTCTCGCTATGTGTATTATCATGGGCGCTATTATCTTGTAAATGAATACTATACGAATATGCATGGCCGTATAACTTTACAAGAAGTTGGAGGAGGATGTTTTACAGATGATGCAAAAGTTACTATTTTGAATAGTGATAATACAATTCGTATAATTCCTCTTGGAACAGTTGAACCTGGAATGCATCTTAAGGTAGACAATAAAAAATTTGCTAAAGTTAAAAATGTCATAAAAACTTCATATGAAGGTGATGTTTATACTTTACCAAATGGATTACGTGGAACACCATGGCACCCAGTTTTTTGTGAAAAAAAAAAGAATGGGTCTTCTTAAAAGACTATACAGGCGACTCAGGTTGTCAAAAGTTCAACGGCTATGTTTATAGTCTTCAGTTTTTAGAAGGAGCTACGAAAGGAGTGATACTAAACGGTATTAGTTGTGCAGTTCTTGGACACGGTGTTACTTCAAAAAAAGAAAATGGTGTCTTAGGTCATTCATTTTTTGGAAATTGGAAAAAATTAGACACTTTATTTTCTTCTGTAGAATGTAATACATTCGGTCAAAAAGAAGTAAGATATACAAGAGACCCAATTACCACAGAAATTAATGGTATATCTAAATAGTAACCCTTTACCTGAATAATATTTAAAATCGTGCACACGGGTGTATGATTCTTTAAGTAGTATTAAAATGTTTATGTAAAGACTTTACATATTTTATTCATAATCAAAATTTATAAATCATATATAATTATTGAATTATATGATTCAAATAACATTTTAATAAAATAATAGATTAATATTTTATATCAGTATTTGTATAAGGATTTGTTTGATCAACATATGGCACAGCATCCATTTGAGGAGAACAATAAATAGATTTTTCTTTACAAGTTGGTCCCGTTCCATATAACCATTTTGCAAAAGATGTTTGTTCATTAGGTATTGTAGTAGATGGCATTGTGTAATATTCTCTTTGACTATTAGATTTACCATATAAATCTCCAACATCTCTGTAAAGGTTATAATTAAATTTATCTTCTATTTTTTCCTGTACTTTCTCATTGTTCCATGATGGAGGTGCTTTCTCTTTTAATTTATTATCTGTTATTAAATTTATATTCATAAAAGGATTTTCAACAGTAGGTTGAACGGTTGTCATATGTTCTTCAATAATTGTTTTTTGTATATCATTCTCTACATCATTTGGGTCTGAATTGAAATATAATTCCATATTGTCTTTTTGTGTTTTATATATATAAATTGTAAAAGCACCAATAATTATCATTATATATAAATATAAATAGTTATTTGTCAATAAATATAAAAGTATGCTCAAATAAATCGACATTCTAAAAATTGCATTTAATTTTTCAATTAAAGTCATCGACATTGTAGGAAAAAATTCAGTTAATTTTTCTTTATAAAATAATATTTTGTAATCATCCATCCAAAATGGGTCATTTATATTTTCATCTTCCATCATCATATTATAATATTATTCTAATAATATTATATATAAAAAAATAATATTTATTTACCCATTTTAGAAAATATATTCGCAAATTGATTTATATCCAAATTTCCGTCTTTAAACATTTTCATTGGGTCTACTCCAGATAATTTAGAAAAATTACCCATCATATTTTGTGCCTCATTTATTAATTCCTTTTCATCCATATTACTACTCTTAAATGATGATTCTACCTCACCTATAACAAATTTTAATAAATTCTGTATACCCCCCTCTTCACTTGGATTTCCAAGTGAACTCAATAATTTCATTGGATCGCCCAATTCTGGGAAATCGTCCATATTAATTTTATCACTTATGTTTTTTGCCAATTGTGCAATTTTAGTGTTTTCAAGATTCTTCATAAATTCGGGTGCAGCAAAACCTTTACTTGAATCTTTATTCTTCTTTTTACCTTTCTTATTTTTAACAGGTTCTGTCCATGATTCCTCTTCTTCAATCAATATAGGTTCATCAATCTGCTGTGAACTATTTAATATATTATTTACATTATCAAATACCATTATCATTTTACTAAAATTCTTGTTTTCATCAAAATTATCTTTCACATATTCAATATATTCATCACTAAATGATATTGTATCATCTTCATTTTTTACAGTAAATAACATAAATATATCTGTAATAAATTTAAATAAATATGAATTATATTTTGAATCACAATCTTTTAAAATTCTTTTTAACAGTGTCTTAGACCCCAATTTTGGTAATTTATTTTTATAAGTCTTATTTTTTTTAATTATTTTTTCCTTTTGATATATAAAATAATCGGCGTTATTGTCCGAAATGGCTTCTAAACAAAATAAAAAGTTATCTGTTATTGCATATATAACCTGATTTTCATTATCTTCAAGTTTTCCTTTTACACTCTTTAAATCATATTCTAAGGTTCCTAATAATTCATCATGATACTTGAATTTCTCAATTAGTTCATTTAAAAGTGATAAATATCTTTCATTTGTAATAAGTATTGCTTCTGAGAAACTATATGTTTTTTGAGAATCTGTTGATTCAATTAATTCTTCATCCTTTACTACACTTTCTTCTTCAACTGAACCATCCAATGATATATCGTCTAAAATAACATCTGGATTTGATGTTTTTGTTTTTTTTGATGTATTCTTATTAGTTTTTGACATTCCTAATTATGATATATATATTATATATAATAATTATACTTTTATATACGCATATTTAATTCGTTTTTTAAATTATTTTTAATTATCTAATTATTTAATTATTATTTTTAATTTTATTTAATTTATTTAAGATTCTCTAATACATATTTTTCACACAATACAATAAATACCTTAAAATACTTATATATTATTTCTTTATTTTGTTCAGACAATTTTTCAAGCCACAAGTTTTTAATATTATCTCTAAACTTTAATCCAGAGGTGTCTTTCAATTCTTCTTGTCCACCACCCTCTAAAAAAAATGATTCGTCTTTATTAAAAATCTTTTCTTTATGAGGATAAATATATTGAATAAAATATTCAACTACAAGTTTTGAATTTGCAGATTTTACTAAAAAATATTTTTCTTTAAATAATGAAATATCTCCACTTTCAGGAAATAAATCACATAATTCGTTTACAAAATTATCAAGTTGTTGTAAAAATATTTGTTTAACCGATGTTGTTGACATTATTTATTAATTTATTTATATAATTATTCTTTCTTTTTTAAATCAAATTAATTATTTATTATTTTTATAATATTATTATTTATTATTTTTATTTATTTTTTATGTATTTTTTTATAATTTATTATTTTGTATTTTTTATAAAAATATTTATATCAACCCAATCTTGGAGGAGGTGATGGAACATCACTATTTCGTTGATTCATAAATCTTTCATAATCGGAATCCATCTCTGATTTTTTCTGATTTTTAATATCGTCTCTTGAATGCCCACTTTGTTCAAATGGATTATTAAATTTATTGTTTTGTTGTTCATTTACATATGGCTGGTATTGCATTGTATTATTATTACTGTTATTTTTACTTTTTGATGATGAATTATCTCCATAACTACCTTCATCAGGGGTTATTATAGAGTTATTTTCATTTAGAAATGCAAAAGATTTTTTTATAACAGTATTATTATTGTCTAAATATGAAAAAGAATCTGAAAATCCAATCATCGATATTGGATCCCAGTCTTCTATCCCCTTTTTTTCAATAACAACTGCATGTTGTTCTTTATACCATTTGAATATAGCAGAACCTACTAATAATTGAGGTTGTTTATTTCCATTTGAATTTATTATACATGATGGTACTGATTTTATATAAGGTGGAATTTTAACATTGGCATTATCAATATTTATTTTAACAAATTTTTGATTTAAATCAGGATCTTTATATAAAAGATTTAATAATTCTTTTGAATGTAAACATTTATTACTATAAAATAATATGTAATCATCCTTATTACTCATAATTAAATTTATATATATTATATAAAATAAGATATTTAATAATACGCATTTTTATGAAGTTATTATAAATTAAATTTTTATAAATTTAAAAATATTTTTTATAATTATTATCATTTATAAATTCTGTCCATTTATTATATATTTCGTTGTTTTTCATTATTTTTTCATTATTCTTAAAATTTTGTTGTTGATGAGATAACCATTTACCTAATTGTTTTATTTTTATATCTTTATCTTTCATACTTGGTCTTTTATTATTTATATCAATATATTTTTTTACTTCAATAAAATTATCATTCCATATCTCTTCATTTGATTGAAAATATTTTTTATATTTTTCAGATGTTATAAATTCACACCATTTATTATATATTTCTTCATTTTCCATTATATATTCTTTTTTTTTATAATTTTGTTGTTGAGTACAAATCCATAAACTTAATGTTTTTAAATTTTTATCATCTTTTGATGGTCTTTTATTGTTACTATCAATATATAATTTAACCTTATTAAATGTTTCATTCCATATTTCTTCATTTGATTGAAAATATTTTTTATATTTTTCAGATGTTATAAATTCACTCCATTTATTATATATTTCTTCATTTTCCATTATGTTTTCTTTTTTTTTATAATTTTTTTGTTGAGTACCTATCCAATAACTTATTTTTTTAATTTTACTATTTTTATCAATAGTTGATGGTAATTTATGATTAATATTGATATATTGTATTACTTGATTTAATGAATCATTCCACATCTCTTCATTTGATTGAAAATATTGTTTATATTTATCATCATTTAAAAAATCAGTCCATTTATTATATATCTCATTATTTTTCATTATACGTTCTTTTTTTTTATAATTTTTTTGTTGATTACAAATCCATGAGCCTATTTTTTTAATATTTAAATTTTTATCATCTTTTGATGGTCTTTTATTGTTACTATCAATATATAATTTAACCATATTAAATGTTTCATTCCATATTTCTTCATTTGATTGAAAATATTCTTTATAATTATCTTCATTAGTAAATTTTGTCCATTCTTTATATACTTCTTCATTTTTCATTATAAATTGTTTATTTTTATAATTTTTTTGTTGAGCACCAATCCATCTACCTAATTTATTAATATCTTTATTTTTATCTTCTTCCGATGGTCTTTTATTGTTTTTTTCAATATATTCTTTTACTTCAATAAAAATATTATTCCATTTTTCTTCATTTGATTGAAAATATATTTTATAATTATTATCATTAATAAATTTATTCCATTTATTATATATTTCGTCATTTTTCATTATAAATTGTTTATTTTTATGAATCTGTATATTAGTTCCAATCCATCTACCAAGTCTTTTTATTTTAATATCTTTATCTATAGTTAATGGTCTTTTTCCATTTTCATCAATATATAATTTAACTTCATCCAACCTTTTCATCCATATTTCTTCACCATTCTGTAAAATACCAATGCTATCATAAATAAGATTATATTTAAATTCTAAATCATTATTAATATCTTCTTCGTCATCATCGTCTTTTTCACATTCGTCCTCTTCATCATTATTAATATTTTCAATAGATATATAACCACCTATTTTTTTATTTTCAAATGATTTTTTAATTCTACTATCATTTTTAGCCATTACTTTTAAAAAATTAGAAATATTCTTTTCATCTTCTTTAGCTGAAAATGGTAAAATTACATTTGCAATAGTTTTATTTGGATGTAATCTTAAACATCTTCCAATAATTTGTATTAATGTAGTTTTTGAAGTTGGTAAATGTAAAAAACATACTCCTTTTGTTATTGGTGCATCAAATCCTTCTACCAATATTCTTACATTTATTAAAAATGCTGTTTCTCCATTTGTGTATTTTTCAATAATCATATCTCTTTTCTTTTTTGATGTATTACAATCAATATATTCAGAACTATTTAATCGCAATTCATTCATAAGTTTATTTATTTGTTTTCCTTCTTTTTGAGTATTACAATAAATTATAATACTTCTATAATGTTTTAATAAGTGTTCGCATATATTTTTGTTTGTTGGATCATCAGTAAATATTGGGACATGAATTTGATAATCACATAAATATTTTAAATCTATCATTTCACGAATATCTTTACTATAATATTCAAAATTATCACATTTGTCAATAGTTGCTGATAAATATATATTATTTTCATATTTATCTAAACTTTTTATTATTTTAGTATATTTTTTAACATTAATAAGTTCGTCTTCTTTATCATCAGATTCTTCCGTGTCTTCTTTATCATCAGATTCTTCCGTGTCTTCTTTATCATCAGATTCTTCATAATAATCTTCATAATCATAAATACTTGATTCTTCATCATAATGTTCATCAAAATGTTCATCATAATCATATTCTTCATTTTCATAATAAATAGCAGGTTTATTAATATGATGTGCTTCATCAACAAATATTTTTTCAAAATTTGAACAAAAATCTTCAATTAAATGAACAGAATTAAAAACACAAATCGTGATTAATTTCTTTTCATCAAAGTTATTATTACTATCACCTATTAATTGTATTTTATTTCTCAATTTTGGTTTATGTTTAATAATATCTTTTTTCAATTGATCCATTAATATAATTCGCGGAACTAAAATCAAATATTTTTTATTTTCTTGAAATGAATAAATGATAACTGAATTTTTACCAGTTCCAGTTGGTAAATTTATAATAACATTCTTATTATTTTTATTAATAACATCTATAGCCTCTAATTGATAATCTCTTAGTTCAAAAATAGTATTATCAACATGATATTCAGGAGGATTTATTATTAAATTTTCACAAAATTCAATTAATTCGTGTTTAATATATGGTCTATCCGTAAATAATTCACATCTCTCCAATAAATTTTTTGATAAAATGCAATCAGAATTTCTTGTAATAATTAAATCAGGCCATTTTATAATTGCTCTTTTTAATTCATTACAATAGATATTCTGACTACCAATAAATGTAGAACATTCCTTCCAACATAATGTATTTTTTCTTAATTTGCATTGAACAATAGTATTTTCTAAATCACAACAATCAATTCCTGTATCATTGCGGGACATTTTATTTAATTCTTTGAAATCCGGTTTAATATCATTATAATGGTAAAAAGTTTTTTTATATTCTTCGCTTAGTTTTACACATGAATAATATTCAAAAATTGTAGATAATTCTTTATTATCATATTCCTGTTTATTAGTTTTCTTTAAATCTTTATATCTTTCAAATATATTTATAATACACTTATTATAATACTCTTCCTGCATTAAATTGGTAAATTGTTTGGTTTATTATATTTATTATAATTAATTATCTGAATTAGAAAATTAATTATATCAATTTTTAATAATTCTTTAATAAAATTAATTATTTTTATAATAAATTAAATTTTGTGATATTTTGCCCGGATAATATTTACTATATTCGCGCCAATTCTTTTCTCCCACTATTTAACCAACCAATTTCCGCATGAAATATTAATAAAACTAAAAATATAACCAATGGCATATTTCGGCCGTCTTTATAATTATCGCATGTTATAGTAACATTATTATAGAAATATATTAAAGACGGCCATATAAATAACATTCTAATAAATATTAAATATAACAAACGGAATACGATAAATCCATTTGTCAAATATTTATTTCCAAAATGCATTGATAATAGTTTTGGCCCAGTTACAAGTGACATTCCTTCACTTAATCCAATCATTAATGATATTCCATATAATTTGTAATAGTCAATTATTATTAAAACTGTTATGCCTAACATATGATGTAAAAATAAATCCATTCTCATAGTTTTTTCTAATCGTATATAAACCTGATACCACAAAAGTATAGTATCAATTACAAAATATGCCATAAACATGTCATTATAATCTTTAAATATCTGTATAATTTTTTTGTTTTGTAAACATTTATCCATCCATATATAATGATAATTACGATATGCCTCATGCGCAATTGTTCCACATATTAAACTACGCATCATATTAATACTAAACTTCTCGTAAATGTGTTTTTGAATATCAAATGTTTTTAATACGTGATGAAATCCTAAAGTTAAACTACCCATTAAAAAAATATTATAATAAAATGTAATTCCAAACATCCTATTTGATTTAATTATATAATATATAATTACTATCTTTAATTTTATTATCATTTTATAATTTTTGTAAATTAGCGATTTTGAAATACAAAATAAAATTAAATTAAATTAAATTAAAATAATTCAAAAATCTTATTTCACAAACATCTTTTTAGAATATCCTATAACGGCACACGCCATACGTTTTCCTGCATGCCCAGTCGTTAAACTATCGTCATGTCCACCTTTACCTTCATCATCTGGGTCTTCATGTATTACAATAGAACGGCCAATAATATTGGATTTTGTTCCACGCAATTTAATCATCTTATCCTTAATTGTCATTTTTACATCACCATTTGAATCAGTATATATATTACCTAAATCGCCTAAATGTCTCTCTTTTGAATTTATTCCACCATGTTTTTTATTAAATGGATTAAAATGGGCGCATGCACTTATGCATGAATCTGTTAAATCACCAGCTTCATGTATATGAAACCCGTGAACTGAATTTTTAGGTAATCCTGTTATATCGATTTCAATTTTAACTTCTCTATTTTTAGCATCTTCGTAAAAATGAATTGTTCCTTTTATTTTTTTTGAATCTATTACTGAAACTGCTATAATAGGTTGCATATTTTTTTTCATTTATATATTTATATATTTATATATTTATATATATTATACTAAAATTAATTTAAAATTTTAAAATTATATATTTATAATAAATTAATTAAATGAATAATACTTTAAATAATACAATTTATAACGAAAAATATAATGAAGATTTTGATAAAAGCAACTTAATAAATATTAGTCTTGATGTAGTAAATAGTTCAAAGAATTTATTAATAATTGGTTATTGTAGATTAGATGATGGATTTCTTTATGCATCAAGGGCTTTAGAATCATTTAATTATAATATACATTTCTTTCCATATTTTAATTATATATTGGATAAAATTGATAATAAAGATAATATTTTACACGAATTTATTATTAAAAATGATATAAATATATGTTTATGGTGGAACAATAGTATAAAATCAGAAAGTATAAAGAATATTATTCATAATAAATTAAATAATAATGACCATTGTATTGAAAAAGCCGAAATAAAACATTATTTTTTTAATTGGGATCCTTTTTTATATAATTATCAAAAATATAATTCTTTAATATGGGAAGAGAGAATTAATGAAAGAAAAAATATATATCCATTAATGGAACATGTATTTTCATGTTTTGAAAAAGAAGTAAATTATTTCAAAAATTATTTAAATATATCATATTTACCACCCGGTTTTGACGAAACCATATCTTATTACTACGAAGACTCCACTTTTTCATGCGATGTTAGTATTGTATGTACAAATTTATATGATAATTTAGAAGAATTTCCCAAAGATTCAACTAATATAACACGTGCCGAAATAGTGAATCAATTATATGAAAATCGCAATAAAATAAAATTTCATATATATGGACCGGAAAACTTTAAAGAAAAATATCCAGAATGCTATAAAGGTTTTATATCATATAAAGATTGTTATAAAGTTTTTAGTAATAGCAAAATAAATTTATCTATACATCCAATGGTAAATGAACTAAATTCGATTAATTCTACTAAAGAATATTTCTCAGAACGTGTTCCGCAAATATTAGGATGCAAAGGACTATTAATGACAAATTCGAATTTTTCGCATATTTTAAAAAATAATATTGATTATATTTATATTGATAGTGAAAAAGGTATTGATATATTAGATATAATATATTATATTATAAATCCTGATAATAAAATAGAATCTGACAGAATTAGAGAAAATGGTTATAAAAAAGCAATAGAACATTATCAATGGTATAACTGGGCAAGTGTTATAGATAATATTATTCAAAAAGATCATTAATTAATTTATCATAACATGTTAATAAATAATTTAGATATATATCTTGATTGAAATCACCATATATTTTATCATAATATAAATCATAATTATTTAAAATATTTTGTATTTCAAATGTAAAATCATCTTGATCATTACATATAAATAAATATTTTTTTAAAAAAATAATATCTGAACATATTGATGGCTGTGTTAAAACAATTACTTTATTCATGATTAAATTAACAATTCGTATCATTTCCATTGTTTTATGTTCTTCTGAACAATGTATATTTATATATATTTTTGTTTTACTATAATAATTATTACGAATATCTCCATAACAATTCTTTAATAAGCATATCTGTTGTTTTTTTGTAACTTTTATTTTAGATATAATCGTTTCTCTATATTTATTATTTATCAATGATAATATATCAATGCGTTTTGAATCGATTGATATATTATTACTAATATTAAAATATGGAGGTATTAAATAAGTATTTTTATAAATATCTTTAAAAAAAGGAATATTTTCTTCGGTGTAATCAACTATATTAATAAGATTGTCTATTTTTCGTATCATCTTATAATATGATGGGTGACTCATTTGTTCAATATTAAAAAAAAATAATTTAGAAATAGGTGACTGTGATAATTCAAGTTTTTTAATTAATGTATTTAACATTTCAATTGTTCCAGTATAAAATATTTTATCGTATTCGAGTATTTTTGAAAATATTATATCGTTTTCATTTTCATCTTTATTATTACAATTATTATTACAATTATTATTACAATTATTATTACAATTATTATTACAATTATTATTACAATTATTATTACAATTATTATTACAATTATTATTACAATTATTATTACAATTATTATTACAATCATTATTACAATTATTATTACAATTATTATTACAATTATTATTACAATCATTATTACAATCATTATTACAATTATTATTCATAAATCTTTTTATTTTTATTTCATCATCCGCCTCAATATGTATTATTTTAATATTAATACTTTTATGTGCATAATATTTATCAATAAATTCTTTAATAGAATATATATATTCCTTATATAATTTAAATACCCAATTTAATGTTATATTTAAAAATAAAATATTCATTATAATAATATTAGTTAAAAAAAAAATTAATTAAACTATAACAATAATATATAACTAATTTATAAGATGATTAATATATTGTCAATATATAATATATATATTAATAATAAAATATATATTGATACACTAATTGAAAAATACCCTTTAATAAAATTAATATTATTAAATAATGTAAATGAAATATTTAATGAATTAATTAAACCACATATTTTATATTCAAATAATGTAATATTATATGAATTAGATGAAGATTTTGTTAAAAAATATAATGAAATGTCTTTATATAAATATAATATTTATTTATTTAATTATAATAATATTACATTGGTTGGACAAACACAATATAGTTTTTTAAAAAATTATAATATAAATATAATTGATTATTCTATAAATAATAAAAATATATTAGATAAATACTCATATAATGTTTATTATTTACCTGTACAAATAAATGATATTAATTTAAATAGCGATTTTATTCAAAAAGATAATGAACTTAGAGAACTTTCTATTGACTATGACTATGATATAATAAATAAAATATATGATTTATGTATATTATCAACAATTTTAGATGAATATTTAACAGAACAAAGTTTATCCAAAATTAATCTATTACTAATAAAAAATTTAGAAAGGGACTTTTTTAGTAAAGAAGTATTGGACTTTAAAATTATTTATATTGATAGTTATAATAATATATCATCAACTTATTATGAATTAATCATTCAAATATGTATTTTAAATAAAGTTATTGTTATAATAAATAAAAATATAAATATAAATGTAAATCCCATTTTTAAAAAATATGTAATAGAATTGAATGATTGTATAATAGAACACTTTATGTATAATATAATTTCAAATTATAATAATATATATTCTCGTATATATAATAATTTTTATGAATACGATTTAGACAAAATAATAGAAACTACTAAAATGGCATCAGATTATACAATAAATGAAATCATAAATAGAAATAGATATGGGTTTATTATATTAAGACACGTTAATTCTGAATACACTAATAAATATTGGATTCAATGTTATAATTCTATAAGAAAATATTATTATAATAAAATTATTATCATTGATGATAATAGTAATGAAAATTATTTAGATAAAAGTATTAGTAATAGTTTAATAAATTGTCATATAATAAAATCGGAATATCCTAAAAGGGGTGAAATTTTGGGATATTATTATTTAATGAAATATAATTTATTTGATAAAGCCGTTATTTTACATGATTCTACTTTTATTAATAAATATATTGATTTTTTCAAATATGATAAAGTAAAATTTTTGTGGCATTTTACACATCATTGGGATAGTCAAGATGATGAAATAAAACTATTAAAACTTATCAAAAACAATACAGAATTACTTAAATTTTATGTATTAAAAAATAAATGGATGGGGTGTTTTGGATTACAAACTGTAATAGAATCGTCATTCCTTAAAAATATTGTTACATCATATAATATATTTAATATAATGAATTATATTGATTCTCGACCAAAACGAATGAATTTGGAACGAATACTCGGTTTAATATTCGTATATGAAAATAAAGATTTAATAAATGACCCGTCTATATACGGAATTATTCATCATTATATTCATTGGGGATATACATATAAAAAGTATATTGAAAATCCAATGGAAACATCACATTTAGATATAATAAAAGTTTGGACAGGTCGTTAATTATTATCCAATATATTTAAAAATCTTTTTTCAAATTCGAATTTATTAATTTTTTGTAAGTTCTCTATATTATTATTTACATTTTTAATAATACTAATAGTTTCTTCAGTATTTTCTAAAATTGAAAGTATTGAATCTTTTAAATAATATTCTTTAATAATGCCTTGATTAATAATTGATATATCATTATCATATACATTTGAATATTCACAATCTATTAACCATCCATTTAATTTATCTCTTATTATTTCATTATTAGGCGTCCAGTTCATTGTTAATAAAGGCGTTCCGCAATATAATGATTCATAAAAACCTAAGCCTAATCCTTCATGTGAACCCATATGAATAAAAATATCATTTTCGATATATTTATTAATAATATCTTTATATGATAAATTTGATACATAATAATTTATATTATCACATTGATATTCGTTAATAATATCGGGAATTTCCACTCCTTGTATATAAACATTTAAAATCCATTTTTTATTAATTGCCGAATTATAATTTTTTCTATAAATATTATAAAATGATTGTATTATTAAATTTATATTTTTTCTACTTATGGAATTAAAACCACCTATACAACAGAAATTTATAACACTATCCTTAATTATTCGGTCTAAATTATTATTTTTAATGTCTTTAATGGCTTTAATATATTTTATATTTGAAAAATATGGATGATTCATATGAAACCCTAAATTATATGTTTTCTCTGGATATATAACTTTCATAATATTATATGACTCCTCATTATTTGTTAATATTTTATCAAAAACATCATGATAATTTATTTCAACTAACCGTATACATTCAATATTTACAACCAAATATAATTTAACACCTAATAATTTTAATAAAAATGAAATTCTAAAAATATTAATAAAGGTGGCTTCAATAATAATAACTTTTTTTATATTATTTGTATATATAAAATTAATAATCTCGTCTAATTCAATATTTTCTCTATAATTTTTTGAATAATGTATATTTTCATATATCCATTCATTTTTATCCGTTTGTAAAAGCAAATTATCGTGTGTACAATGATATGGTTTAAAACTAAAAATATGTGGATTATAACCAATATTTTTTAATGTTATATAATAATCTCTTCCTTGAATACCTAAACCTTGATCCGCCCATGGAAGAATAATACCAATATTTTTATCATTTAATAAATATTTTGATTTATGGTTATTATTAGTCATTGAATAAATTTTTTTCATAATTTTATTTTCAATAATATCATCTGTTATAGAATATGGAATATTTCCCAATGATATAATTTTATTTTTATCAAAATAAATATTTTCAATATTATATTTCCAGTCTTTTATATCAAATTCATTTATAAATATTGCATAATTATTTAATAAATATTTTAAATTACCGCTTTTTGTTGATAAAATAGGAATTTTATTCATCATTCCTTCATATGCTACTCTACAGAATGTTTCTTCACATAAAGATGGTATTAATAAAATACGTGTTTTTAAATAAACCAATTTAATATTTATTTTTTCTGTTATAAATATATTTATATTATTCTTCTTATTTCGTTCATTTATTAAATTATTTATATATTCAATCGTAATATTAGGGTCGTGTTCTGTATAAATGATTTGTAATGGTATTCGAATATCAAGATTTTCGCATAAATATTTTATTAAATAACCTCCTTTATTATAATGACAATTTATAATTGTTACATATTTAATCTTTGAAAAGGATTCATCATTCTCAAAATTTAATTTAACGTAAAAATCGTCTTTTATAGATATACTTTCAATTAAATCGAGTTTTAAATTGTAAAATTTATATATAATATCATTAACAAAATTAGATGCTACATATGTATAACTATTTTGAATAATACTTTTAAATTCATCTGTTTTCTCTAATCTTTGATTTGACATCATATTCAAATTAATATTCATTCCATTAAATTTAATTATATTTTGCCAGAAACAGAATCCTGTTAAAAATGGAATTTCTAAAATATTACTTATCTTCATGTAAAATATACGATCTGAACCTTGGTGATTAATAAATTCTGGATTTAATAATTTAATCATTTTAATAATTAATATTAAATCCTTTGGCATTTGTATTATTTTCACATATTCTAAATTAATCATTTTTATGTTATTAAAATAATTATTTCGAAATGGATCAAAAAAACATATAAAATAATTATCATAGCCATTTTTATTAAATATCTTATTCATTGTTAATAACCAATTTTCACCACCGCCGAAAGGTGGATATCCCCAATCAGCTATTGTTAAACAGCGTTTTTTATCATTTACATCGATATCAAAATCTAATTTTAATATTGAAAAATTATCTATTAAATTTATTGTATTATAAAATTCATCGCTATTTAAAGTATTTTTATTTTTACTATTATATATATCATTATAATAAATATACTCACTTATATTATGTTTATTTAAGTAGTTTAAGTTATTTAATGGATTATTCTCTATTAATTTTTTTAAATTATTTTCAATTTTAACAGTATTTATATAATCTATTATATTATAAATATATTGGTCTGTTATATGCTGTGTTTGTATATCATTATCTATTATTTCGGTGTTATTTATTAAAGTATTAGTTTTGTTTGAAGCGTCTTTCTTTAAACTCGACGCATTTTTAGAATAAAAAAAATAATTATTACCTATTTTTTTAAAATTATCATAATATATATTTTTATCATCAATCTTATCTAAAATATTATTTAAAAAATTTTTTACATCACTGGGTTTTTCATTATTATATTCATTTTCATTATTAATTTCGTATTCATCTCTATTATTAATTGGTGTATTATAATTTTTATTGCATTCATTATTTTTAAATATATCTTCATCACTAATATTATTTGTAGTTGGAAGAGAATATTTAATATTACTATTATCGTAATTTATACTTTTATTATTTGAATGATTCGAATCATTCGAATCATTTTTTTTAATTAAGTCGACTAAATATTTTTCTTGATAATAAGTTTTATCAACTTTTATAAAAGACTCATCCCCCCATAAATCCCATTTAATATTTATTATATTACCAATTATTTTAAATGTTCCTTTTTCTTTTATTTCATTTTTTTTAAATAAAATATTTTTATCTAAATTTAATATACATTTTTTTCCCCATTCAGTGTGTTTAAAATTATATTCTTCTAATGTTTGATTTGTTATAAATTCATCTCCAAATTTTTTTAAATAATAACTTTCATGATTATCATATGTAATATAATCTTCAAATAAATCACAATTGTACCAGCGAATTGATAAAATATTTAAATTAGAATTATTTATTTTATATTCTCCTTCTTGTTTATCTTTATCACGTATTATTGTTAAATTAATACTATCTAATAGACATTCGCCTGTCCAATCTATGTGAATGAAAATATTTTTTATTTTCATTATTATAATTTAAAAAGATTATTTTAATTTTTTTATAACTTATTTATACATTTTATAATATTATTATTATAATTTTTATTATTTGATTTTGGGTTATAATTTTATTTTTGGTTATAATTTATTTTTATATAAATTCTCTATTTCTATCGCCATCCTTTCATATGGATGTTCATAATTTTGATTATTAACAGGATAATATTTTATATCTTCTATTGAATTTGGATTATCATTATATGAAGCCTTATTAATTTTATTTTTAGAATCAACATAAATCCATTCATCTAAATCTGGGTTGGCGCGTACATTATCTTCTTCTTCTCTTTTCTTTATTCTTTTATAGTTATTTTCTTTTATATATATATCTACATCGTCTGGATAAAGTTTTTGATATAAATGTACTTTTTCATGTATTAATAATTTAATGAGTCTTTCATCCGAATATTTATCAACTTTTGTATTTGGTAATATAATTATATCACTCCTTGTATGAGGTAAACCATTTTCATAATACTTTCCTTGTATACATCCTAATTTCCAATCAATATTTACCAATTTTTCACCTTTTAACCAATCATAATTAAGATTATTTAAAAAAACATCTGCATCTTCACAACATTTTATTAATTTATTTTTTTGAGAACCATTAAAATTACTTGATGCAGTATACATTAAATTTATATATTCATATATATTATTCACTTTTCTTGCATATAAATCATTTTTATAAAATTTTTCATGATATCCATCATCATTTTCTCTTAAAATATTAAATAGTTCATTTCTATTTAAAAATATTATATTATTTCCGAATTTTTCAATGTTTATCCTTTTTGAAATATTATTATCTGTTATAAATAAAAATATTATACTTATTACAATTAATATAATTATTTCGACTATAAAAATATATAATAAATACATTATATAATTTACTGTGATAAAAAAATAATTATTATAGATTTTTAAACTAATATTTTTATTATTGTTTAAATTGTTAAGTTATTAAATTGTTAAGTTATTAAATGTATATTAAAGTAATTCGGCAACATTCATTGGTAATGGTAAAATTTCAGTATTATACATTTTTTGTATAAAATTTAAAATATTACGCTCTTTTTTTGTAACAAAATTAATAGCCGTACCTTTTCTTCCAAATCTTCCACTTCTTCCAATACGATGTATATACGTCTGTGGATATTTTGGCATATCATAATTTATTACGAGTGATACTTGTTGTATGTCAATCCCTCTTGATAATATATCTGTTGTAATCAATATACGGGTCTGTCCAACTCTGAATTCACTCATAATCTCTTCTCTCTCTTTTTGTATCATATCTCCATGTAATACTGATACTGCAAAATTCTTTTCAATCAATGCATATTTTAATTCATCCGCTTTATACTTTTTATTACAATATACTATTGCCTGACCGATGGATACATATTTATATAAATCAATTAAAGCATCCAATTTATACTGTTCATCTAAATTTATATAATATTGTTCTATTCCATCAAGTGTTAATTCGTCATCTTTAACTAAAATTGATAAATATTCGGGTTTTAATAGATTACCAAATAATTCGGCCATTTCAGGAGGTATTGTTGCACTTATCAATACAACCTGCGCCTCTCGCGGTATATTTTGAAATATTTTTTTTACTTGTTTTCTAAAAGATACTGATAAAACATCATCCGCTTCATCAACAACTATCATTTTTATAGAGTCGGATTTAATAATACTTTTATTTATTAAATCACTTATTCGACCGGGTGTTCCAATAATAACATGTTCTTTTATATTATCAGATACATATTTATATTGCATATCACCACCAATACACAAATTACATTTAATAGTTGTATATTTCGCTAAATTTTGAAATACCTTATATGTTTGGTCGGCCAACTCGCGCGTATTTAGTACAATAATACATTGTGTTTCATTTAAATCAACATTAATCCTATGTAATAAACCAATTATAAAAGTTGCTGTTTTTCCTGTTCCTGAATGAGATTGTATTACAATATCATGTCCATCTATTATTGGTTTTATAGCAACACGCTGTATAGGCGATGGTTTTTCATATCCATAACTATATATTCCCCTTAATATATCATCGTTTAAACCTAATTCTTCCTGCTCAAAGGTATCATAATATTCAAGATTTTGTGAGAGGGTATAATTTTCAAATAATTCATTTTTTGACATGTTTTAATATTTATATTTAAAATTGTTTTATATTAATTTATTTTTTATAAAAAATAGATTAAAATAATTAAATAATTAAATAAATAATTAAATAAATAATTAAATAAATAATTAAATAATTAAATAATTAAAAAGAAATAAATAATTAAATAAATAATTAAATAATTAAATAAATAATTAAATATATTTTTATTTAAGAGTAACATCATATTGATACAATGGTTTTACATAATTACCACATACACTTCCATCAACTTTAGGGCATGGTTCTAATTCTTCATATGGATTCATATCATTTATTTTTGGCGCAACTACATTAGGACGATGATTATCTCTAACAACAAGTCGAGTGCTTGTATTAAATTCTCCGGGAAAAGTTACTTGCTCTTGTGGATCATGACATAAAGGATCAAATCTGTTCCATCCAGTTCCACGTAAATTTGTTACAGGATTACTTAAACGGGTATCTTCTGTAGGAAAATAACAATCTGGAAAATTAACTAATTTAGAATTTTCTAAAGAATTGTTATTATCAATACACTTTGACAAAGGTTTTTTAATATTTAATAGTTCAGATTCCAAATCAACAGGACCATAATAAAATCTCCAATCAAAATTAGAATTTAATGATACACCATTTTTCTGATTTATAATACGAGGATTATCATTAAAACAATTATTACACATTATAGGAGTGTCATATAAATAATTTCCGGGGCCAGTTGATTCTTGATTATATTTTTTAACTTCACAACTATCATATTTTAATCTATTAAAACTCATTTATATTATAAATATATAAAAGATATTTAAATACAAAATTAATTACAAAATTAAATACAAAAATATTTTTCAAAAAATATTTTACAAAAATATTTTAATTATTAAAAAATTTTTAATAATTGAAATAATAATGTTTGGCTAAAATTTTGGCTAAAAAATTTGTCTAAAATTCTGCTTAAAAATTTGACTAAAAAATTGTCTAAAATTCTGTAGAAACATTTATTTTAATATTTTTTTAATTTTTGTTTTAATTTAGTATTTATTAAAAATAATAAATTAGAAAAAAATATTTCTATATATTATATTATAAATTAAATGAGTTCAAATAGATTAATATATGATACTGGTGCATATTCTAAAGCTTTAAAAGAATCAACCGCCCCCATAGACTATATGTTATATCCAGGTAAATTTGAAAACTGTGCGAAATGTCGTATTGAATTTGGTACTGTTGGAGGAAATGGTGTTTCTCTCTTCAGTGGAAATCTAGTTGACCTTGAAAGTGAACTACGTGGCCAAACACGTATTGCAAGTCTAAACCCCGATACGATGTATAATCCCGAAAAAAACAAAACAAATAAAACTAAATTATCTCATCAGGCTTCTTGTCAAATGCAGTATTATCCTAAGGTTCCTATGCCCGTTCCAACTAAGCCATCTAAATGTAATTATGCTAAACACTAAATAAGCAAATAAATAGATTTATAATTCTATAAAATTAAATACTACAAATCCAACTGTTGTATTATTTTGTGGCAACTTTCTATGAAATCCATTTTGAAAAGATATAAGAACATCACCTTTATTTCCTAAAAATGTCTTTATCTGTTCATTTTTTATATTACTTTTATTTATATGGCTCTCTTCAACATATACGGGTGGTCCATATTCATTCGACGGTATATCTGATAAATATATTGTTACTTTAATACATTTGTCTATATTGTCAAAATGAAATGAGCATGGATTATTTACATTCATACATATTTGTACATTATTCCTTAAGAACTTCCATCTTTTATCTGTTATTTTATTTAATATAGTTTCTAATAAATTAACGTCAAAGTAATTATATATATCTGGTAGCAATTTATGAACATTATATATATCAATCATACCTATTTCATTTACTCTATTTTTACTACCTCTATTATCAATTACTGGTAAATAATAATACTGTATTTTTTTATAAGAGTCAACAGATGTATAAGTATTATTCACATAAAATGTTTCTTCTTGAACATCATGCCTTTTTTTTATATGTGTATATATATGGTTATTTATCATAAAATTTTTAAGGTATTCATTGAAATTATTTATTACATCTGTTGAAAATACGGATGACAAAAATAAATACCCCTTTTTATTAAAATCATATTCTATAGACATTTTATTTTATTATAAATATTATAAATTATTTATTTATATTATTTTAATTTATAATTAAAAATTGATGGATAAAATTATCTATAACTGATTGTTAAAATAAATATTATAAATATCTATACATCTATACAAGATAATAGTGCAATCACATTTGAATAATTGTTTATATAAAATGTCACAAAATTTTGAAAAGATTGATGAAGGTATTAAAGAAAATAATGATTTCATACCAAATCTAGAAGAGCTTTGTGACCGTTTAAATAGTACTTTTAGTACAGGTGATGTAGAGTTCTATACATATGAGGATGAAACAGTTGTAATATTCGGTAAATTTGGGAACACAGTAGTGCAAAAAAGCAGATATACACTAGAAGATATTAATATTGGTGGTGTAATGATTACATATGAGACCGTTCCTCCACAAATGATACCTATGACAGAAAATTATTTTAGATGTAATCCTAAAATTGTTTCAAGTTTATTCCTAAATTCTATATGTGCTTGTGGGAGGCATGTCTTACAAGACAAATGTGCTTTTGGGAATTTCATAGAAAACCAAGAAGATTATGACGGATTAGTTAAAAAAATTCGTGATATTCACGGTAGTCCGATACAACATTGATTCTAAATTCAATGGCGTATTTTCCAAAATATTAAATTATGGAAATACGTTTTTTATAAGATTCAACATATGTATAAGTATTATTCACATAAAATATATCTTCTTGAACGTCATGTATTTTCTTTATATGTGTGTATATATGTGTATATATGATTATTTATTACTTCTGTAAAAAAACTGATAACAAAAATAAATACCCTTTTTTATTAAAATCATATTCTATAGACATTTTATTTTATTATAAATATTATAAATCATTTATTTATATTATTTTAATTTATAATTAAAAATTGACAGATAAAATTATATATAACTGATTTTTAAAATAAATATTATGAATATCTATACAAGATAATAGTGCAATCACATTTGAATAATTGTTTATATAAGATGTCACTAAATTTAGAAAATATTTTTTCCCTTGATGCATTGATTAAAAAGAATAATGAATTCATGCCAAAGCTAAAAGAGCTTTGTGAGCGTTTAAATAGTATTTTTAGTACAGGTGATGTAAAGTTCAAAATATGGAATCCAGAAGATGATCTATTCGAAGATGAAATAATGCCTTTAGAACCACTGGTAATATACGGTGAATTTTCACACGAAGTAGTGCTTCAATTAAAAGACAATGATACACAAGAAGATACTACAGATTCAGTTAATCATATCACTATTTATGGTGTATCGGTTTCATTTGAGACCCACCCTCCACAAATGATACCTATGACAGAAGAATATTTTAGAGATGATCTTGAACTTCTTTTAGGTATACCCACATGTGCTTATGGGAATTTTTTAGAAGACCCTGAATCATTCGACATCTTAGTTGAAACTATTCGTGGTATTCTTAATAGTCGGATACATTAATTCAGAATTAAATAGTGTATTTTTCAAAATATTAAAGTAAATATACACTGATTTTATAAAATATGATTTATATATAAAAATTGATAGACTTTATATTAAATTAGATGTATAAATATATTACATAATATATAATGTAACATTATTAATGATTTTATTATACTATAAACTAAAATGAATATGTCATCTCTACCAATAAAGAAGCGAAAATATCTAGAAAACCCAAGTGAGTTAACTCCTAAATTGTATAAATATAGGAGTCGCTTTGAAAAATGGTTAGAAGGAATGCGTCAAAATGATATAATAATAAATTTTATTACTGAAATCATGTCTCAATTAGAGGCAAGTGACGAAAATGATTTTAAGGGAATCCTGTGTGTCCTTCGTCGCAATGAAAAAACTGTCGCATATACATCGGAAGGTCCTAAATTCAAATTCATTTTTGAACAGGTCGAACAATACTTAAATAATAAAGACTATTGTTCTGAAAATTTTCAAAAAACTCTTAAAGATTTTTCTAATGGAAAAGATAATAGGATCCAAAGTATCATTTGTTATATAATTTCACATTTTCAAAGATGTATTAAAAGCAATGATTCTATTAAAATAGTTTTTGAAGAAAATGGAATTCCTGCGTCACGAAATCCTTGGAATCATACAGCTTTAGCTGGTAATCGCCACTTTAATGATGTCTTAAGTAAAATTCTTAAATCATACGATAACGGGAAATACGTAAGTATATTAATTATTAAAAATAAAGATACGTATAATATCCTTTATCACGAATTTAATGAACAACTTGGTCAATTTTTAACAAGAACTTCATAAGTAGAATTTTTAACAAGACTTGATTATGGAATCATTATATATAGATTTATCATTTATATAATGATAACATTTATAAATATAACTATATTAAATAATTTAAATATTTTTATATAAAATTAAATATATATTAGATATATTTGCTGGTAACTTTATTAATTTTTATAAAGTATTTAAAAATAATTTACAAATATTATCTTGATTTGAAAATGTTATATATTGTCCGTTAGATGACATAGATGATACGTATGCAGAATTATTTATTGATGATGTATCAAATATTTTCCATTCAAAACCATAATTTTTTGAATATATTACTATTATTTTATTTGTTTTTATTAAACTTATATATTGAAACTCACCTGTTGATGATATATAACATTTTATAGGAATATATAATCCATATGATTCTAAACCGGGTATTTCAGTAATAATATATTCTGTCCATGTTCTTCCATAATCATTTGATAAAAAATAAGATTTAATTGTTGTTGCTAATTGATATTTACCACACCCTGACATAGATATATCATAACCATCATTTGGTCCAGTATTTTCAATAAACTTAAAAGTCATTCCATAATCATTTGAAACATAAACATAACCACCTGAATAATCTTCTCCTAAATAATCAATTAAAGAAATATGTTGTCCACTTATAGACATCGCACTGCCATATATATTTCGAATCGTTGAAATTACTATTGGTATCCAATTTAATCCATAATTATTTGATAAATATATAGATGGTGTAGTCGGTTCTAAAATAGCACCATTTACAATCATTTGATATTTTCCATCCCCTGACATATTTATATTTACTACATTCGTCAAACCCAAATTTTCACCCTGAATCCAATGAAATCCATAATCATTTGATGTATAACAATTACCATTCAACTCATATACAGTGTGATATTGTCCCGTCAATGACATATTATTTTGAGACCATTCTTTGATATCACTTATTTCATCCCAATGATTTCCATAATCAGTTGATAACAATATTTTACCATTTGTAATACTGACTGCTTGTATCTGACCATTTGATGATATTCTCACTCTATTTATATTTTTATATAATGGTGAATTATTATTAAAAGTAAATGTTTTTCCATAATCATATGATATTATTATTTTATTTGTAAGTGTTGATATAGATATTATAGAACCATCTGCTGATGCCGATATACCATTTAGACTATAATCAAAATATTTAATTGTCCAAGTTATTCCATAATCATAAGACAATGCTGTATAATTAGATTGTGCTGAACAATATACGTATTTACCCGTTTCTGATACTGTAATATATTGCCATAATAAAGTATTAGGATATATTAAATTCCATGTTATACCAAAGTCATCTGACCTAAATATACCATATCCACCCTGTTCAATTAAATATTGATATTTTCCATCAATCATCGAGTCGGGCGATTTATTTATAACACATCCTATTACATTTACTCCTAAACGCACTGGTTCTGTCCATGTTAAACCGTAATCATATGATAATGTATATGAACTCAAAAAAACTTCGTCTCTTGAATTACTGAATGTTGTTACAACTACCAATTGTATTTTACCAGTATATGATAGAGATACGCCATAATAATATCCAGGTGTTTTTCTATTTTGAGGTGTTACATCAATCCATGATAAACCGCTATCCTTAGACATATATATATATCCGCCCATATCAGGGTCATCATAAAAACTAACTGCCGTTTGATATTGGCCCGTCGCGGACATACTTATTGCCCACCAATCTTTATTTGTATTGACTATGTTAAGTTCATCATTTATATTTTTAGTTACAGATAAATCAATTATTGTCCAAGTTTCGCCATAATTAGATGATATCAAAATACCACCGCTTTGTTGTAAAACGGATTGATATTTTCCATCATTTGATATACTTACACCAGTAAATAATCCTATACATGATGTATTTTTAATTGGTTTCCAATTTATACCGTAATTATTTGATATAAAAATTCGTCCATTATTTGAATTTTGAATGGCTATTTGATATTTACCCGTTTCAGAAATAGATATATTCCACCATTTTCCAGATAACTCAATTGAATATGTCTTTTGAACATTTATTTTTGAAAAATCAATATTAATATTTGATAATGAAAAAAATATATTACTGTCTTCTTTTATGACTTCCATAATTTCTTCTATAATATATTCTAATATTTTATAATTTAATTTAGATAACAATAATATTAAAATAATTTATTATAATATTAATATGAACATCTTCTTAATATTTCCAATTCACTTATTTTCAAATATTAAATTATTAAAAGATAAAACTGTATATATAATAGAAGAACCTCGTTATTTTACGGACTTTAAATATCATAAATTAAAATTGGCTTATCACAGAGCTTCCATGAAACATTATTTTGACTTTCTTATTAAAAATAATATAAAAGCTCATTATTTTGATTTTAAACTCATTACAAATGATTTTTATATAAAATTAAAGAATGATTCTCAAAATATATGTTGTTACGATACGAATGATATACTTTTAAATAATAAATTGAAAAAAAATATTAAAACGTTAAATATTCTTCCAACACTTAATTTTTTAGTAGATGAGCCTATTATAAATGAGAATTTAAATGAATTTTCAAAAAAGGATAGTAAAACGGGTATTCGAAAATATAATCATGTCGGATTTTATAAATGGCAACGTATAAGACTCAATATTTTAATGGACGGCGACGGAAAACCGACTGGGGGAAAATGGTCATTTGATGAAGAAAATCGTCAAAAACTTCCGAATGGAATTAAAATACCTCAGATTATTAATTTAAATAAAAGTAAAGGTGTTTCGAAGTATGTTGATGAAGCCATTGATTATGTAAATTCGCATTTTAGCAAAAATTATGGAAGTCTTGATAATTTTATTTATCCTATTAATCACAGTGATGCCAAAAAATGGTTAATGGATTTCTGTAAAAACCGATTTTCTAAATTCGGATTATACCAAGATGCTGTAACGGCGCGGAAAGAGCCTTTTTTATTTCATTCTATATTAACTCCTATGATGAATATCGGCCTATTAACGGATAATGAAGTTCTTAAAATCGTTCTTAAATATCAGGCGAAAATACCAATTGAAGCCTTTGAAGGGTTTATTCGTCAAATTATTGGATGGCGTAACTATATGTATACAATATATTTACTTGAAGGGGGGACTATTCCTAAAATGAACTTTTTTAATCATAATAGAAAACTTTATAAAAAGATGATGTGGGAAGGTAATACTGGTATACAACCGATTGACGATATAATTAGTAAAATTAATGAATTTTCATATGCACATCACATTGAGCGTCTTATGTATTTGGGCAATTATATGTTAATATGTATGGTAAAACCGAGTGACGTATATGAAATATTTATGGAATGGACGATTGATGCATATGATTGGGTAATGATGGCGAATGTATATTCTATGTCACAATATGCGGATGGAGGTATGATTGTAACGAAACCGTATTTTTCGTCATCGAATTATATTTTAAAAATGAGTGATTATAAGAAGGGAGAATGGTCAACTGTTTGGGATGCGTTGTATTATAATTTTATTTATACACATAAAGATTATTTATCAAAAAATTATGGTACGGCGCGCCAAGTGGCACATTGGAATAAAAAAAGTGAAAAGGATAAAAATATTATTATTAAAACGGCGAATGATTATCTAAACGGAAAGATGTGTGTTTAATATCTTATAATGATACGTCTAATTTAATTTAATTTAAATTTATTTAACTTTATTTTCTAATAATATATTATATAAAATGAATAAGAGTCGTGTATTAGCAGATCTGTTTGATCTTGAATATATGGGAATAAATAGTTCAGGTAAAAACATTAAAACAAGAAACTCATTTGATCAAATACAGGATGATTTCAGGATTTTTTATCCTAACGAGTTATTTAAAGTTCTAATTTCTAAAAGTGAGGCTAGTAATAATTTTTATGAATTATTTAATAATTCAATTATAATATTTAATGATAAATATAAAGAAGGAAAGCTAAATGATATTGAAAAAAAAGACATGAAACGTATATTTGATAAATATTTATGTATGATGGCATATTTATCGTCTAATCATAGAATGGGAATTTATTCACAAGAATTAGGTGGAATTCTTATTTCATTAAGTAAATTACCTCGAAATATAGGAAGAGGTGTAATATTTCGTGTATTAGAATATCTGAGTGATAAATCACCTGGAACTTTTAACGAATTGAAAAGTATTATTTTTCAATTAATAGGTTCGAAACAAATTAATAAAAATAACTTTATTCAAGACCTGTTCAAGAAAGACACCAAAATTAATTATAATAGTTATGTTAAAAATAACGATATGAAAAATAATCAATCAATAAAATCAGAAAAAAATTTACAAAATAATCTAAGTAAACAAGTAACACAAACAAATACTAATGTAACACAAAAGAATACTAATGTAACACAAAAGAAAACTAATGTAACGCAAAATAAAACTAACGAATATGACCATGAGAAACGACTATGTGTTCGTAAGGCCTTTCTTTTTAAAAAAAATCATCCTTTTAGTTGTAGACGTATCTTTTTCCGTCCCAAAGAATGTAAATGTGAAATGAAATGAAAATAAAAAATATTTTTTAAGTAAGAATTTATTTTTCCGTAACAAAAGATGTACATGTCTTCATCCATTAATAAAGAAATAATATATAATTATTATATAACGTATATCTGGTAACTAATAATTAAATTTAACAAAATAACAATAGTCTAATTTAAAAATAATTTTTATTTAAAAAGATATACTTATTTGTAATATACCATAATTTTATAAATAAGAATAAATAAGTAGTATGTAATATTAAAGTAGTTTAACATTATATAAATTTTATATTTTTACAAAAAAAAGATTATAATAATAATATTTTATACAAATATTATTATGAATACTCTATATAATAAAGAGTCATATAATTTTTGAAAAATATATTTTATTACTTATATAAAATAAATAAAACTATTATATTATTATTGTTAAATTATATAATATACGAATCCATTAATTATACATTTTTTAACAATAATTTTAATAAAAATTAATTAATATTATTTATTTACTACATGTAACATTTTACATTAACTCTTTAAAAATACATATAGTTGAATGCATTTTGAAGTTGTCTTTCGGCTTTGTCAAAATCAATATATTTTTGCATAATTTTTTTAAGTATTTCTATATTAGCTTTTACTTAACTCTTTACATAAACATTTTATAATACTACTTAAAGAATCGTACACAATGCACACGATTTTAAATATTATTTTTATTTACGTATAAAAGTAGTTAAAAAAGTTTGTTCAAGTCTGTAATACTCAATAAATTTTTCCATAATTATTTCAAGAGCTTCTATATTAGCTTTTTCTGTAGTAGTATTATCTATATATTGTTTACAAAAATGAAATATAGTATTTACTATATAAATATATTTTAACAAGAAGTCTTTATTAAATTTTATTTTATACATCGAACTTTTATTTACTCTACTACTAATTTTTCCATATTCATTTTTTCCTTCACTAGAGTAAATCATCATTTTTTCAAAATCTTTTAAACCATTAACATTATTTATAAACGACTGAAAAATAGAAGTTATACCCTGACGATATGTTCTTTCATAATTTCTATATTTTTGAGTACGTGGTAATACATTATCGATGGAAATTAATGTATTCGTTTTTAATTTATTATTAGAATTTTTCTGTATATATTCTTCTATTTTTACCACAAGCTTTTCACAAATTTTTATATATTCCTGAAAGAAAATAAAGTCATATTCATAATTATATTTTTCAATTTTACTAAAAATGTTTTTTTCTATATTATTATTTCCAACTGAATTAAGTATACTATTTAAATTTGCTATATGTTGTTTCATCTTTTTTAATTCTTTATCAATTGATAATATATTATCTTGAAGTTTCTTTTCATTATTTTTAAGCATACGTATAAACCCATTATTAATATTTTGTCCATTTAGTTCTAATATTGAACTTGATAATTGTTCATTAATTTGAACTATTTTCTTTAATTTATTATTTATACTATTATTAGTTAAACCGTTACTCATTATATATATATATTATTAGATATTTTTATTAAATATTTATAAAATAATTAATATATAAAATAATTAATATATAAAATAATTAATATATAAAATAATTAATTCTTTACATAAACATTTTATAATACTACTTAAAAAATCATTCACTATACACACTATTTTAAATATTATTCTGGTAAAAGGTTAACAAAAACGAACAATCCATCTAATTTAAAAATTGATTTTTAAATCATTTATATTATTAAAACAACCTATAAACTAATAATAAGTCGCGACTAAGTAATAATTATGAGTTTTAAAAGTATTTCAGTAAACGCAGATGAGGTAATTAAACGAGACTTTATTGATAATGATAAAGATGTTGTATTTGCCACACAAATCATTGAACATGATGGGTATGACAGATATGGCCCCGAGTCTGACCTATTTACACTATATATTTTTACAAAAGAAGATAAAGAATATGTATTATACCGATATTATTATGAATATTGGTATGATGGAAACCAACAAAATTATGATTTTGAATTAAAATGGAATGTGAAAGATATTTCATTATATGATTTAGAAAAGATATATGATTTTAAAAGTGAAATTAAAAATAGTGATTTATTATCAATTTTAGAACCTAAATTACATAGGATTGACTCCTTAATGAAGAATCGTGCTTAATTTATCAAATCTTTTAGTTAAAATATAAATATAAATATAAATATTAAAAATAATTTTTATTATATTGCATATTTATAATTTTTTATTAATATAATAATAATAATAATTGCCATTAATAGTATCAAAATAAATATAATAAGCGTTAATATTAAATATGGATATAATCTATCAAATACATAGGTAAAACTCGGTTCAATAATGTATGTATTAATTTTTTTTTTAGTATCTTCTTTTGAAACTTCTGTAATACACATGTCTATTATTTCATTCACAAATGATGACATATTATACTAAATTTATAAAGAAAAAATATTTTATATTAAAACGCCTCGGTTCGTATTAGTTATTATAAAATTTTATTATATAAATATAAGGATACTTAATTATATATAATGAAACTTGATATTGATAAATTAGAATTTATTAAAAACAGTGATAATATATATCAAATTTTTCATGATGGAAAGCCTTTAAAGTTTTGGACACCTGTTATTGAGGCACCTTTTGGAGTAGACCATGAATATAACAAATATTTAATAAAATTAGAAATAAATGAAAATGAATCGAATAAATACTTTAGTGAACATGCATATTTTAAAAAAATATTACTTTATATTGAAAAATTAGTTAAGAAGAAAATGGAAATAGATGACATTGAATTTAAAAGTATTTTAAAAACGCGTCCTAATAAGGGTGAATTAGTTGAATGCCGTGTTAAAACATTAAAAAAAAATATTATGACTGAAATAGAATATACTGATAAAGAAGCGAATTATTTAAAAACTATATTTGATATGCCTAAAAATAGTTGGGTAATGGCACAAATAGAAATATATGGTTTATGGGATTATAGGGTTAAAGATGTTAAAGACAAAAATAAAGTTGGTTTAATTTTATATGTAAACAAAATAAAATTATAATTTTTTAATAATTTATATATTATATAATTATAAGATGGTTGTTTGTATTAGAGAAGATTCTGAATTATTAAAATTATTAAATGATAATGGCTATTTAAAAGATATAATTGAAAATATTAAAAAACATAAAATAAATAATTTAAATAGTTTTACTAAAAAGTTGAATTATAATAGTCAAAAGTTTGAAAAAATGGATAGTAAAGAAATTAATAAAAGAATAAAATTTTTAAGTGAACATGTTAGTAATAGAGATAGTGAGTCAATTCAAACTATTAGAACAAATGAAATGATAAATATTCCTAATAAAATAAATTCTAAGTACGCCCTAGTTAAAAAAAATGTCAATTCCTCAATAGATAAATTAACAAAATTATTAAAAACTCTAATTAAATCAAGAGAAGGATTGCGTGGGTTTTTTTTAACAAAAAATACGTTTGATATAAAATTATTTCCTACATTTACAGAAATAGAAGATTTATTTATATATGGCGATAATTTCATTATTCCATATTGTGAATTTTTAACATGTTTATTTTACAATTTTGCTGAATATTATAAATGTAGTAGTGATAAAAAAGAAATAAACGACTATTATTATTATATAAAAACAATTAACCTAATTGTTAAAAATATAGTAGATGGTATGAATAAGATAGATTTTATTAATCTTTTTTTAGGTATAAAATTTGATGAAAAGAATGAATACAAAAAAGATGATTTTGATAAGTTGATATCTTTTTATGATGGTATAATGAAAAATATTGTTAAAGTTAAAAATAATATACAATCTAATTATGAAAGTGAGGTTTTTAATAAAATTTTAATAAAAAAACATAATATTGAAAAACCATACCAGATTAATGAATATAAAAAAAAAGATTCAAATTTAGATAGTATTAAAATTAATAATATTTTTGAAAAATTAATTAGAACAAGAAAATTTGCTACAAGTATTAATGTATTAGGTTTTAATAATATTTTTAAAATTATAAAAAATAATAATAATAATGAAAATAATAATAATAATGAAATTAAAATTCGTAATACAAATCTTAATAAATTTATTAAACCTTTTATAAAAAATATGCCAAATATACAACAAATCATAAAAAATAACAAATTAAATGATGATAAAAAAATAAAAAGGATAAAAGCATTATTAAGTAAATATAAAATAATAATAAAAAAACGATTTTCAATATTCAAAGAATACTATCGTACTTTTATAATATATTTTAATAAAATTTTATATGTATTATCTAATACTGTAAAAAGTATTTTAAATAATAAAATAAAATTAAATTCTAATACAGGTTCTAATACAGGTTCTAATACAGGTTTTAATACAGGTTTTAATACAGGTTTTAATACAGGTTCTAATACAGGTTTTAATACAGGTTTTAATACAGGTTTTAATACAGGTTCTAATACAGGTTCTAATACAGGTTTTAATACAGGTTCTAATACAGGTTTTAATACAGGTTCTAATACAGGTTTTAATACAGGTTCTAATACAGGTTTTAATACAGGTTCTAAAAATGGTTTTTATAAACAATTAAATAATAATGAAAAACTTATTGAAGAAGAACTTTTTAGACGACATAATATGTTTAAAAAACCTTACAATGATAAAAAAATAATTTTACTTTCAATATCTATGTTTGATTCTTATAGAATCATAAGATATTTTTATAATTCTTTAAATACTTCTTCAAAATATGAATTAAAAAAATTATTGACAGAATATATTGGTTTGATTAAAGAGAAGTTTATTGAAAATTTATTTAGATTTCAATTATCATATTTAACAAATAAAGAGAGTGTAAAACTACAACCATATGTATTTAATTATGCATTTGATAATATTTTAGTAAAAGATATTGGTGAAAATAAACTTAACGAAGAATTAGACTATATATTATCTAAAAAAGATAGTAATTTAAAATTAGGTAGTATTATACTAAGTATGACTCTTGAAGATTTACAACAATTTATAAATTATCATCATTTTGAATATATACAATCTAATTATAGTCAAAACAATCCAACTGTTGTAGTTATGCTTTAAGTATTATTATAAAATGTATATATAAATAAACAAATAAAACAGATTAAAATAGATTAAACAAATAAATCGTATCATAATATAAAATATTTTTAAGAATTAATTATATATTTTTTTATAAGATGAATATATAACAATATGGCTAATGCTGATAAATCAATATATTATTATTTAATATTATTTGCTATTTTTTTATTTTCATTTGCTTTTATACCACTCGTATTTGAAATTATCCAACAAAAAATAACATCAAATATACCATATGTATCATTATTTTCTTTATTAATTGCATTTTTGATATACTTATATATTTCAATTGAAAGACAGTACTTATTTCATATGTTTTTATATATTATTGGTATATTTTGTATAATAGTTATAATTTTTATTAAAAAAAATCAAGAAACTGTAAGTAAGAAAAACCAACAAATAATTTATAAGAGTTGAGTTATTACATTAAATTAAAATAAATAAAGACAAAGATATAAAATAATTAAATTATTTTTAGAACTATAATGATTCTAAAAATAAAGTTCCGCCCTGTCGGAATCGAACCAACGACCATTTGATAACTATATTACCAAAGTAAAAACTACTACAGTCAAATGCTCTACCAACTGAGCTAAGGGCGGCCTCCTAATCATATGTTAATATTTTTTTAATACGGGATAAACGCATATTACTTAAAATTAAATTGAATTTTATAAAAGATATAATCACCAATAAATAAGTAATTAACGCTTTTTAATATATTTATACTGTCTATACTCATATTATAATCCTCAATTATATGTAGAATATCACTCATTGATAATATATTATCTAAATTAATTATATTTGATGTAATTGATGTTGATATATTTTTTATGTTGTCTAATATTTTATTTTTAAACATTCTTTTATATATATTTTCATTTGATAAATAGGAATATAAATAAAAGTTTAAGTTTGTATTTAAATCAATACTTTTATATATACTACTTTTTCTAATATCATCTAATATTTTAGAAAAGGTTTCACTATTAAATAAATCAAATATAAATATTTTTTTTAAATTCTCCATTTGACAGTTGTTAGATGAACTTAACTCATTTATATTTAAATAAATATTTACATAATTTTCACAATCTTCATTTTTAATACCATTAATTAGATTATTGTAAATAATATAATTTTCATATGTGATAATATATATTTTAATATTTTTTTTTTTAATAATATGACTAAAATGTTCTAATATATGAAATTCATTATTTAAGTATATAATAATAGATTCATTTTCAATGCATTCATTAAATAATATATTTTTTAATAAATTATATATATTCATTAAAATTATATGATAAATAAATTATTTTTTTGAAACTTTAAATAAATTAAATAGAAATAATATAGAATAAATTACAAATAGATTATAAATAAAAAATTTAAAAATATTTGTTTTTATTAATATCCTTCATCATTATCATTTATATTTTCATTTATATTTGATATCATTGTAAAATTATGTATAGTATTTTCTCTTTTTTTGTTATAAATATCTGTTATACAGTTATTTACTTTATTTGAAACATTCTCTTTATCTAATTTAAAGTCTTCATATTTTTTATCAATAATACTCATTTCTTCGTTAATTATATTATGATTTATGCTTAATTCATTATTTTCAATTATATCTTTTTTAAAGGTTGATAATTGATTAAATAGCTTTTCCATTGTTTTTTTAATAATATCTTTTATATCCATATTAATTAATTTTTTATCTTTATAAACAAGTCCTTTTAGATTATTATTATCAAATAATACATTTTGATTAACTTCATTCTCCAATATCTTTTCAAGAGTCGATGTAAATTTCGCATTTTGACACAGTAATATAAATTTTATTTTATCATCAATATGCGTTGTATTCCATTCTTCATCAAATGAATTTATTAAATTTATATTTAGATTTATATTCGTTATATTACTATCTTTTATATTCGTTACATTACTGTCTGTTATATGATTATTCGTTTGATTAAAATTTTCAATATAACTTCCCTTAAAAAATGTATTTTCATCCTCTTTTATTATATTTAACTCATTTAACTTTTGTTTTTCTGGTATTTTTTCAAATGATTTATATAATTTATCTATACTATCTTTTTTCAATGTTTCATTTAAAAATGTATCATTTAAAAATGGTTCATTTAAAAATTCATTCGTTTGATTATTGAATATTTTAGACGAATAAGCGCTATTATTTAAAATATTATTATCATTTAATATATTTTTATTGAAATTTAATTTACAATTTATTTTACAATTATTTTTTTCAATATGTTTTTTAAATAAATTATTATTAATAAATATCTTATTACATCGTTCACAAATAAATTCACTTTTAAGTGTTTCATTATCAACTTTTTTATTTTTTATTATAGATAGTTCATATAAATGTTCTGTACTGCAATTATTAAATAGTTGATATGATAAAAGTATACGACAACAGGGATTTTTACGGTTTAAATGTCTTACTATATCATTTTTTTGGGAAAACTTATGAAAACACCTTTTACATTCATAAAATGTTGACATATTATTCAATCTATTTATAATTAATATATTTACTTTTAAGTAAAAAATATATATTTTAAGTAAATTATAAATGTAAATTATTATATTATAATATTAAGTTATATTTTATTATGTAATTATTGTGTAATTATTGTATAATTATGGTATATTCATTTAGTTGTAGTTTTATATTTTAACGTTTTTTTAAGTAAATTACTTGAAATAGAACTTTTTAAGTAATTTTTGTATACATTTTTGTATACATTTTTGTGTAAATTTTAAAAGTATTATTTTAAAAATATCAATAATATATATTTTTTATTGTATTATATTGTAGTTCCATTGGTATAAAATAAAAGTATCCAAATTGTGTAAATTAAGTAAATTACTTAAAAAAAGTATCCAAATTGTGGAAGTCTAAAATAATCATTTTTTAATAAAAGAGTTATAAAATTTACAAATTAATTTTATAAAAGAAATATTTTTTATTTAATTGTAAAATGTCAACAATAATTGTTGATATTATGATACACATTTTATAAATTTATATTGATAAACATTGTTGTGATTTATTTTGTGTTTTTTCACATTAAAAATTACATTTTACCGTTACATAACAGTAAAATTGTGTAAAAATGATTTTTACCGTTAAAAATATTTTTTTACCGTTAAAAAAATGAATCGTCATAGCTTTTCGATTTTTGGAGCAATTTTTAAAAACGAAAATTACTTAATTTTTTTGATTTTTTTAAAATCGTACATCAATACAAGTTTTTTATTTTGTATATATATACATTAACTATACAATATATATAATATATTTTAAAAATCATTGTATATAACTTTTTTTACTTAAAAAAACGTGAAAAAATGGAAAAAGTAGCCAAATTGTGTTAAAATTCTGCAAATTTTCTGCAATTCAAAATTGATTTTTATCAATAAAAAACGCATTTTTAATGTATTTGTATATAATATTGTATTATTACTGGAGTTTTATTTAAAATGTACTTTTCAGACTTATCAATAAAAAATTAAGTAAAAAAGTTTTTTTTTAAGTAAAAAAAAATCACGTTTTTGAAATAATTTTTTTTAAAAATGCCGTTTTGAAAATTTTAAATTCGGCTCGCAAAAAAAAGTTTTCAAAAAAATGATTTTTTTTACTTAATTTTTTTTTTTACTTAACTTTTTTACTTTTTTTAAGCAATTTTTAAAATCATTGTACAATTTTATTATTTTATTTAATTATAAACATTGTAAGTTTATTGTTTACTAATAGTGATATTTTTATAAGTGACTTTTATTGATAAAAATATTAAAAAATTTTAAAATTTGCTTAAAAAAAGTGTGTTTTTTACTTAAAAAGTGTGACTTTTTAAGTAATTTTTTTTTCAAAAAATTCATTTTTATAATTTTTGCTTAAAAAACTTAAAAAAAATTTAAGTAATTTTATTTTTTAAGTAATTTAAATATTATTTTCTTATTGTAATATCATCAATAAAATGTATAAAAATAATTTACATATTGATATAAAAATTAAGTAAAAATTAAGTAAAAAAGTCCTTTTGCGTCACCTTCTATTTTTTGCAAGTTAAGCTATAATTTTATAAAAAATGCTTAAAATTGTGGTCATTTGCGTCACCTTTTTGAAAAAAGACGCAAACAACCCGAATCGTCACCTGTTTTTACAACTTTTTTTTTTGAGGTGTCCAAAAAGTGCCATAGCTCTTATCGTTAAAAAATAAAATATTTTTCCCTTTACGTAACCGTCTTTTTTTAAGTAAAAAAAAATAAATAATAATAATAATAAATATATTATTAAAAGTAATTATGTAAATGATAATATTTACGTCACCTGATTTTTTACTTAAAAATACGCAAAAAAACCCTTTTCTGTCACCTGTTTTTAAAATTAGAAAGGTTTAAAAAAACACCAAATCGCGTAGCTCGCATTGATGGGGCAAAAAAACGTGATTTCCGTATCCGTCGCGGGGTAAAAAATATTAAGTAAAAAATGATTTTAAAATATGTTTTTTATATTGTAATATATACAATAATTAAATATAATAAATCTATATAAGACTCGTCACCTCCTTTAAAAAAACAATTTCCCTTACTCGTCACCTTTTTAAAAATATGCTTTACGGGACGGATTTTTAAAAAAAACGCAAACAGTACGAATCGTCACCTATTTTTCAGATTTTTATTTTTGCAAAAGTCCTCCAAAAGTCCATAGCTTTTGAATTCCCGATCCGTGACGGATTTTTAGAAAAAAATATATTTTTTTAAAAATAATTATTTAAAATCATTGATATTTTTATGATATTGTGTAAAAAAAATAAAATCCGTACTCGTCACCTTTTTGACATTTTTTAAAAAGCGCAAATTCCCCGAATCGTCACCTGTTTTTTGAACGCCTTTACGGTGCGGGATTTTCATAAAAAATGCAAAAACAGTAACCGTAAAAGGACTTTTTTAAAATTTTTTTTTTGGAAAAGCCTACATTTTGCCATAGCTTTGCGTCACCTGATTTTTTTGAAAAATATGCATTTTTCATGATTTTTTGCATTTTTTCATTGATGATTTACAACGAGAAAAATATAAAAACCCCGAGTTAAGACTCGTCCCCTAAAAATGCATTTTTAAAAATGCCGAATCGTCACCTTCTTAAAAAGTCCTTTTACGGTACGGGTTTTTGCACATTTTGTTAAAAATAGGTGACGTAAATGAACTTTTTTAAATTTTTTTTTTTGAAAAAGCCTACATTTTGCCATAGCTTTGCGTCACCTGATTTTTTTGGAAAAATGCATTTTTTTGCATTTTTTTATAATTTTTTATTGATATTTCACAATAAGAAAAATGTGAAAATTTGAGTTAAGACTCGTCACCTAAAATGCAAAAATGGGAGTTTTTTAGCAGTTTCAAAAAGCCTTTTCCGTCACCTATTTTTCAGATTTTTTAAAAAATGCATCGTCATAGCTCGTCATTGATAAAGTTCATTTTTTAAAAACAGGTGACATATAAGGTATTTTATACATTATTGTAAAAACGATATTTAAAATTATAATTACAATACAGTAATTATACAAATATTTAATTTTAAAAATGATTTTTTTGCGTCACCTGCATTTTATAATTTTTGCTTAATTTGATGTAAAAGGTGACGGATATAATATCATTTTGTAAAAAGTAATTTTTTATTATTTTTAGAATTTATTTTGGAAAATATATTTTATGTAAAAAAAGTATTTTATGTAAAAAATATTTTTATAAAAAAAGTAATTTTATAAAAATTTTAATTATAAATGTAGAATATACTCAGTAAAAGTTAGAAATAGACTATAATAGACTGTAATAGACTGTAATAGTTGTGTAAAAAGTTACCATAATTTGTAAAATATTGATATTAGATAAATTAATTAAAACTCCATTTATTATGACAGTTCAGACATTCTACAAAAGTAGTCATTGGTTCATCACTACTACGTACTTGTAGTTGATAATATGTACAATTACGTTGTTTACATCTACCACATTTGTATTCTGTTGTATGTGTTCCAACAGTTCTAGAATAAAAGAACTCGTCGTTTGCAACTTGACGGTCAAGATATTTTTTCCAATGTTCTTTATTTATCTCTTGTGGTGATAAAAAAGCAATCATATCAACATCAAACTCATTATTTAACAATCTATCAAAAAAAGATACATTTTTAATATATGAATTTTTATCAAGATTATTATATAAAGTAATAATTTTATTAACATAAATACGCTTAAAATATTTGTTTTCAATGTTTTGAAGAATACCTTTTTCAGTTGATTGTTCTATAGCATATTTATATATACTGTTTTCAATTTTAGTTGACAATTCATCATTATTTAATAAAGAGTTAAACTTTGATATACATAATTCACGTGTCATCATTACAAATATAATTATTATTAATAATAATGTTTTTATATTTATAAATAACTAAATACATTATAAATCATTTTTTAATAATTTATTAAAAATAAAATAATCATATGAAAAATAAAATTTATTAGAAAATATGACAATAATATAAATTTAAGAGTTACAATTATTTTAATTATTTTCTATAATATAATATATATATAACTAATATGGATATTAGGATTATAATAAATTCTTTAATAATAATTTTTATACTACATATAATTCTTTTAAATATAAATTATACAGTTGATATAGGCAATAAAAAGTTAAAAGAAAATTTTGATAATAAATATAAAAGAGAGGATGATGAAAAAACTTCTGATAAAGAGGACAGCATGAATTTTTTAAAAGATACAAATGCTGCATCGGATGAAGATTTTAAAAAAAAATTAATGAAATACATAGAAGAACCAAAAGAGTATAAAAAAACTGAATTTGAAGAAAAAAATTTAAATAAAGTTGAGGCATCAAATGCATATGTATCAAATGATAATGTGCCAAATTTTGAATCAAATGTAGCAGATATAAGTAAATTTTTCAAAATAAATTATGATAATCTTGACGAAAAAGATTTAAAAGCAACATCAATTGATACATTAAAGAGCGTAACAGTTGAAAATAATGGGGATGTTAAAAATATTAATGTCGAAATAGATTCTAAAGAAAAAAATGTTCATTATGGTAGAGATTCACAAGTAAACCCTGATACATGGTCATATAATGGAGAATTACCTATGAATGGTGGAACGATGAATGGAATATTTGGTTTTGATTCATTGGAATCACAATTTGCATCATTTAATCCAAATAAATTAAATATACAAAATTCTGATAGCAATAATTTTAAAAATGTAGCTCATGATGATTTGAGAAAACCTATTGTTTATGAAAATTAAAAAATAGGATAAAAAATATTTATTTATTTGTAATTATTTGTATTATATGTATTATATGTATTTATTTGTATATAAAAATTTTTATAAATTGATTTATTTATAAAAATTTATCAAAATACATTTATCAAAATACATTATCAAAAGACATTTATTATTTTTCCTATTAAATATATAAAATCTAAACTTTTCTATCAAGCCATGGATCGGAACTTTCAAGACTTTTCATTGAATCAACACTGAAATTATTAATAGAATCATTTAAATTAGATGGTTCTGGTTCTTGTTCTTGCTCAACCGAATCATCGTTTTGTACTGATTTAAGACCATCATAATAGAGCTTATCCGATTCATCAACAATACTTCTTAATTGTTCAATATTATTAATGTCATTTTGAGTAGTTTCCATTGATTGAACTGATTCTTCACCTTGTTCAACATTTTGTGCCTTTAATGCTTCCTTTCTAGCTTCAACCTCCTTCTTAGCCTTTTGAATACGTTCATTTTTAACTTGATCATAAAAATCATCTCTATTACTCAAATTTTCTTGATACTTTTTAACAAGTTCATTCAATTGTCCTTCTTGATACTCTTGTTCTGGTACATCATGAGGTTCAGGATCCCATGGAAGCCAGTAACCAACCTGTCCAACATAAACATTGAAATTAGGGTCTTTCTTTCTCAAAACATTTGCTCTAATAGTTGCTTCCTTCTGTGTGTCATATACACCTCTAACTTTAAGTGCTCTCATAGTTGTTCTATATTGATTTTTTTCAAAAAAATCTGATTCAAGTTCTTCTCTTTTAGTATAAATCCAATCTCCAAACATCTCTTCTAATTTTTCATAAGTAACAGCAACTTCCTTATTAAGCATTTTTTCACGTATATCTTGTATAGAACGTTCTTGGTTATTAATAATATGTTCAAGGAATTTTGTTAAAAAATACATTTCTTTTTGTTTTACGACTTTTTCTGGGGAAACAAACGATAAACATACATAGTTTTGACCGGGAATTTTAGAATCTACTTCCAAAAAATCTTCTTTAATAATCTCTTCTGACATTTTTTAATTTAAATTATATAATATGTCTTTAAGTTAATTTGTAAATATACTTATTTATCCATTATATTATTTAATAAAATATTTTATAATTAAAAGTTATAAAAATATATATTTAATTATAAAAAATATATTTAATAAATATATATAATGAACATTGATTTTGCAGAAGTTCTTGGAAGAGTCCTTAAATATTTAATGGAGGGTATTGCAGTTGGATTAGCATGTTATTTTGTTGGAAAACTAAATATGGATCAAATTATTATTATAGCAGTAACGGCGGCCGCATCATTTGCAATATTAGATATGTATAGTCCAAGAATAGGTGATTCAGTTAGAATCGGTGCAGGATTTGGTATAGGTAGTCATTTTTCAGGAATTAGAATGGTTGGTTAATTTTTTAAATATATTATATAAATTATTATACATTATAATTCATTATTATAATTCATTATTATAATTCATTATTATTAACACATTGATAATATAATATTTTTACACCTTTGGAGATTTAAAATGCCGATTTTTTTACAAAAAATAGGTAATTATTCTTTATATGTTTTTGATTTATTACTTGATTTTCTAGATGGTTTATTTACATATACTACATCTCTCTTATATGAACCTATTACATGTAAGAAAGTTTAAAAATCTCAGTTTTTTTAAACTTTCTTACCTGTATCTAAATAATATTCAACAGCACTAATTTTAAAATCTTCACTTTTATATGACATATTGTATTATAAGTATAAAATAATATATAAAAAATTATAAAATTATAAATTTTTATATTTTAACCCTTTACATAAACATTTTATAATACTACTTAAAGAATCGTACACATGCACACGATTTTAAATATTATTTTGGTAAAGGGTTAATAAATAAAATAAATTTCTAATAAAGTTCATTAAATTTCATTATTAATTCTTTTCTTAATTCTAATTTTTTTGATAACTTTTTTTTCTTTTGTTATTACTATCATTAATAATTATATTAGGTTTTGATGTTTTCTTTTTAGATACTTTAAAATAATTAAGTTCATCGTCAATAATTTTTTCAATTTCATCAATTTCTTTATCTTCATTTGTAATTTTAGTCTCTATATTTGATTTTGATGTTTTCTTTTTAGACACAGTTATAATTTTATTACTTTCTGTATCACTTATTATTTAATCAGTTTAACTATTTACATCATCATTAATTATATTATTTTTATCAAATAGTTTTATTTCATCTTGTGTTAATCCAATTAATTTATACAATTTCTTTTCATCAATATCTTCTATGTCTAATTTACGAATATCTGGTAAATATGTAAATGCTTCATTATCTAAAAAATCTTGACCATATTTAGTATAATGACCAATTATATCTATAATTTTATAACTTAACATTTTTATTATTAATTCTAATTTATCGCCAATGATATAAAATTTATGATTTCCTGTTAATGATAATTTACCTTCATCAATAAAAGCACCATTAAAACTTGCTTTGTTTGCTATTATTAATTTTCTTTTATTAGCATCTGGATGTGTTTCTGTTGTTTTTTTAATCATTATACCTTCTTTAATTGTATATGTATCAATTGCCAACATATCTTCTAATTTATAATTTGATGGTATTTTTGTTTTTGTTCCTGTTGATTTTACTGTTTTAGTACTATATTCTAATTTTAAATTTTTAGTTTCTATAAAATTTATTAACTTATTAAATACACTATGATGTGCCAATGGAATTGAATAATCCTTATTTAAATATTCGTTTGATGTTGTTGTTAAGTTTCGTCTTTTTAATATTGATGTTATTTCTGTTTTCTTTTTATCTGTATTTAAACTATTTTGTAAAACATATAATGATATTGGTATATCTGCATTAATGATTCCTTTTGATTGTGAATTATCCCATAATTTCATCCAAATAATATGTTTTTCTAACATTGTATTATGTAATGAATGTGATTTTTTTAACCAACTTAATGGATTGATATATGCTAAATAACCATTTGGTTTTAACCATTTAAACGCTTTTTCTATAAATTTTGTCCAAATTGTTTCATTTTTTTCTCCTAATTGTTTTCCTGTATGAGAACGAATACCACCTTTATTATATGGCGGATTACCTAGAATAATATCAAATTGTTTCACTTTAAATATTTCAAATGGTTTAAACTCTAGTGTATCTCCTTCATATAAATTTAATTTATATTCATTATTTATATCAAATATCTGATTACATACCAACACATTTTTTTTATTTAATTCACACATATATAACATATTTTCTAATATATATTTCTTTCTTTCTTTTACATCTTTAATTTCATCTTTCAACCCTTCCATTAATCTTAAATATACTGCTATTGGAAAATTCCCCATTCCTGTTGCTGGATCTAGCCACTTAAGATTTTTATTTTTCCATATATCTTTTGGTAATTTATCTAACATTTCATTTACTAATATCATTGGTGTAAATACTTCACCATTCTCTTTTTTCTCAATATCTTTTGGTTTTAAACAATCATTTATTAATTCTAATAATTCTTTTGGATTATCTATCAAACTTTGTAATGACATCTTAAATTGTACTGAGATATTATATGTATTTGAATTTTTATCAAAATATTTACTCACTATATCTTTTATTAAATCTATTAAATCCTTCTTATTCCACCATATTAAACATTGGTCATCAAATGTATCTAATAATTCTGGATTTTCTTTAATGTCATTTAACATCTTTACAAAATCCATATTGGAATTTTTTATTGTTAATATACATGTTAAAGGTATTACATATGGTAAAACATCTTTTGTAAATGATATTTGTGTTTCTTCTTTTTCTTCTTCATCGGAACTTTCATTATCATAGTGTTCATTATTACTATCGTTTTTAACTTTTTCTTTACCAGTTGGTAAATCTTGTATTTCATCATCCTCATCTTTTAATTTTAATTCTAAACTTACTTTATCATCTTTTAATGATTTTGTAAATGTTTTATTTATTAATTTTTGTGTTGAATTATCAAACTCTTCATAATCATTATCTAACTTTCTTAAAAGTGTTCTAAAACTATTTATAGGGTCTTCTTTCCATATGTCCATTAATTTTTTAACTATCATATCAGGATTTATTTTTTTATTTTCCATCATATCAACATCAATGTTTATTAAATGATTTTTAATTAAATATTTCATTTTATCATCAATACTTTTTTCATTTTTATAAACTGTGTAATTTACACAAGTATTTAATACTCTACTTATATTCAAATCAATAACAAAACCTATCTTTTTATTTTCTCCTTCAGTCATACATCTATAGATTTGTTGCAATACCTTGTCTGATGACAATACATTGTTCATAAGAATAACTAAATCACATAAATTTAATGTGATTCCTAATGTAAGCATATTACCTGCAAGAAGAATTAAACCTAATTTACCAGTAGATTTAGCTATAAGTTCTCTTTTATTAATTTCATCTTTAATATCTTTTGCTAATTCTTTATTTTTACAATTTATACATAATATATCATATCTTTTGAGGATATTATCTTCTAGCATTAATTTTTTTAGACAATTAGATATTTCATTAATATTATCTGATGGTAAAAACCAAATTTGAGTAAATGGATTACGAGTTTCTTTTTCTGAACAAATATTATTAATTCTTGTAAATATTGTTTTTTCTCCATCTTCTTCTTTATGAGAACCAGAAATATATCTTAAAATTGTTTTAACTTCATTTTCAAAACTAAATTTTGTTTTTGCTTTATTTAATCCTAATAAAGTATCAAAACAAAAACCCATTTTATTTTCATTATTATTGTTTAATTTCTCTTTTATTATTTCATATCTTTGTTTGTCAAATAAATTAGTAATTAAATGTAAATCAGGCATTTTTTCATAACACTTAAATATATCATTTATTGATAAATCTAAATCAGAATAATATTTAATGGTTTTTTCTATATATTCATCTCCATGTTTTTCTTTTAATTTATCTAAATTAGTTTCATCAATTAATATAGATTTACAGAACTGCTCATCTTCAATATCCCAAAACATTTGACAATCTGGTAAAATATTCCATTCTTTTAATGGTTTATTATAAGTAGCTGTTAAAAATATTTTAATAGTATTTTTTGATGAATACGATGTTAAAATATCTTTTGATAAATCAGTTGTTCCACTAAAATGATTTTCATCAAAACCAATAATATCTAATTTTAAATTCTTAATTTTCATAATAGTTTTATCATTAATATATTTTTGTAGTAGTTGTTTAGACATAACAAATATATTATTATCACTTATTTCAATACTATCTAATGATTTAGAGCCTTCAATATGATGAATTTTAAATTTATTAAAATCTTTAAATTTATTAAATAAGTCATTTGTAAATTGTGGTGATGTTTCTGTTGGTGCAGGTGTAATAATCAAAACATTTAATTTATTTTTAACTTTTAACTGTTTAATAATAATACCGCCAATCATATAAGTTTTACCACTTCTACATTTACACCCCCATAAAAAAGATTTATTACCTTCTTCAATTAAATTACTTGTTTTTTGTGTAATTAATTCTTGATGAAATCGTAAAATTAAATTTTCTTTACTATTCAGATAAACAGTTTGCCAATCTTCATTTTTATTTTTAATTATATCTTGTTTAAATGCTAAAAAATATTTATTCAAGTCTGTTTTATCTAAAATATTATCTTCAGTCATATGTTCAGTAATATATTCACTTGATTCATTCGCATTTTTTACTTTATCTAAAACTTTTTTCTTATTAGGAACAACAAGATAAATTTTATAATTTTTATAAATATGTTTATTTTTAGTTGCCATTGCTATAATATTTTGAATATCATAATAATCTACTGATTTTTGTTTTTTTATATCTTCATTTGATTTAGGATATTTAGAACTTATAAATATATATGTATTATCATTTTTATTTTGTAGTGTAATATCAGAACATCCGCCAGAATTACCACTTAAAACTTTTTCATTAAGATATTGATTAAGATTTTCTAAAATTTTAAGTTTAGCATTATTAGAATTACCTCTTAAATGGTTAAAATTAGAATTAGTAAAAACATTACAAAATCCAAATTTAATAACAATGTCAAATAATCTTTCAAAAATAAAACCTTTTTCAGATTGTGTTTTACAATTCTCTAAAATATCATCAACATTATCAAAAGTTATAATATAGTCAATAAAATCCTTAATATTCATATTAGTAAAGTTCA
>Ga0214921_10000991_pt1 | contig 49631 bp, 49 predicted proteins | sample LL1505_MetaG_FD_177992 | JGI IMG/M metagenome (GOLD analysis project Ga0214921, IMG submission 177992) | Freshwater microbial communities from Lake Lanier, Atlanta, Georgia, United States - LL-1505 | ecosystem: Environmental > Aquatic > Freshwater > Lake | place: USA: Georgia | collected... | reverse complement strand
GCAGCAAAAATAAAAGGTAGGCTTAGAATAATAATTATAAAACCAGATATAAATATTTTTCGACTTAAACCGACAATCCATAAAGTTCCTAATGCTGCTCCTAAGATTAATACTGCAGTTCCTAGATCTGGTTGTCTTAAAACTAATAAAAATGGAATTAAAATCAAAATTGCCGAAACCAGCAATGAAAATAACTTATTCGTATTTTCAACTTTCACTAAATTATAAAATTTTGCAAGAACTAATATAATTGCAAGCTTTGCAACCTCTGAAGGCTGAATGTGAAAAAATCCAAAATCAAGCCAACGCTGAGCTCCCTTGGCTGTCACTCCAACAAATTTTAAAACTATTAAAAGAAATAAGATTAAAAAATAGAAATGATATGCATATCGATACCAAAAATTTACATGGGTAAAAGCAACTGTAATTAAAATTAGAAATGCAAATACAAATCTAACTAAATGTTTTAAATAAATAGTTCCTTGTCCTTTATCTATTGAATACAAACATAAAATACTTATTAGCCCTAAAACTAAAATCATATTAATTAGGTTTCTGTCTAATTTTTGAAATTTTTCAATTAACAAGAAAATTTTAGATACTTTTACTGTTTCACGCATTGGATATTCTCTTTTTAAATAAAAAATCAAACATGCTGCTGGCGATTGGAGCCGCAATCCTTGATCCTGGTCCAGCATGCTCTGCTACTACTGCCACCGCATACTTAGGTTCTTCTACGGGACCAAAGCCTGCAAAAAGAGAATGGTCTCTGTATTTATATTCTCTGGCATTTGGATTTGCATTATCTTCTCTGTCTTTGATAGTTAATTTCGTAACTTGAGAAGTTCCTGTTTTTCCAGCAAATTTTAATTTACCGTTTAGCCTAGAGCCATAAGAGGTTCCGCCTGGTTCATTTGTTGCCGCTATTAAAGCTTCATTGATTATTTTTATATTTTCCATATCAAAATCCATACGACTTAATTTAGATTTTTCATCAAGGTAAAAAGTTGGATTTACTACATATCCACCATTTGCAAATTGTGCCATTGATTTACAAATTTGCATCGGGGTTGCTAATATATAACCTTGTCCTATTCCTGTAATTAAAGTCTCTCCTAAAAGCCATGGTTTGCCCAAAGCATTTTTTTTCCATTTTGTGTCTGGTACTAAACCTTTTCTCTCTTCGTCAAAATCTTTTAGAATTGTCTGGCCAAAATTAAATTTTCTTATTGTCTCTGCTAATCTATCTACGCCTAATAATCTTGCTACTTCATAGAAATATATGTCGCATGATTTTTTTATCGCATCTTTTAAATTAATTCTCCCATGCCCACCATCTTTCCAACAATAAAATTCTTGACCATATAGTTCAATTTTTCCAGGACAAAAATGAGTATAATCTTGATCAACAATTTTATTTTCTAGTGCAGCTAAAGCTATGATTGGTTTTACCACTGAGCCTGGTGGATATTGACCTGATAAAAATTTATTAATTAATGGTTTTCTCTCATTTTTTAACAACTCATTAAACTCTGGCTGAGATATTCCAAAAGCAAATTTATTTGTGTCAAATGAAGGCGTTGAAACACAAGCTAAAACTTCTCCTGTTTTAATATCCATTGCAATTGCAGATCCAGCATATCTTCCTAATTTTTGGTAAGTTAATTTTTGAAGTTCAAGATCAAGAGAAGTTTTTAAAGCATTACCACTTACTCCGTCTACAAATTCAACTGTTCTAACTGCTCTACCTGCTGCATTCACTTCAAAACGAGTAAAGCCAGGAGTGCCAATGAGCTCTCTATTTAATATTTTCTCAATTCCAAGTTTTCCTATTTTAATTCCTGGCGTTCTAAAAAGATCATCTTTTTGATTTTGTAAATCATTTTCATTGGGAACACCTACATAACCTAATACATGAGCAAATTCATAAGGGTAATTATAATGTCTCTCCATTGAGATAAAAGGCTGGACTCCATTTAAAATAAAAAGATTGCTATTTATTTTTGAAAATTCTGCCCATGTTAGATTTTTATTAATAACATAAGGTTGAAATTTTCTAAGTTTTATAAAATCTGCTCTAGTTTTTTCAATTATTTCATTGTCTAATCTTAAAAACTTATTTAGCGTTACAAGCACAAGCTCAAGATCTGTAACGTCTCCTTTGATTAAAGCAATTCTATATAGTTGACGGTTTTCAGCTATCTTATTATTAAAACGATCTAATATTAACCCTCTCTCTGCTGCAATTTTCCATTCTTTAAAACGATTTCGATCAGATAAAATTGAATATTTATTTCTTTGAAATACCTGCAACCACAAAAGTCTAAGACCGATTAAACCAAAAAAAGTATATTTGGCTGTAGTTAGGATTGCTTTTCTTCTGTTAGTTATGCTGGTTTTTGTTTGATAACCTTCTGTTGGTCTATGCCTAAAAAGCTTCATAAAAATATAGACAATATAACACCAAAAATGCTAAATCGTCTCACTTTTTTGGAGGTAAGCAAATATTAAAATAGAAGTTAAAAATGATAATTTAGAGCAAGCACTTAGGGCTCTGAAAAAGAAGTTACAAAGAGAAGGCGTATTTCGCTTGCTTAAAATTAAAAGTCACTTTGAAAAACCTTCTGAAAAGAAGAAGAGGGAAAAAGACGAAAATACAAGAAGAGTTAAAAAATTTAAAAAACTCAAAGCAAGATTTTAGTATTTTTAAAAAAGTCTAGAGAATAAGTCATAATTTGTTAATGAAATTAATAAAAAAAACAATAAAAAATTTGTTAGGAATATTAGGTTTAAATATCTATGTATCAAATAAAAAGGATTTAAAAAATTTTATTAAAAAATTATTTGTTCACGACTTAGGATATAATTTAATAAGAGTAGGAACAAATGGTGACGGTGGATATTTAGTGCCCAATATATTAAACAAAATAAGTTACTGCTTCTCTCCTGGAGTTGGGGGGGTTGTGCATTTTGAAAATGACCTACAAAAAAGAGGTATTAAATGTTTTTTGGCAGATTCTTCAGTTAAAGATCCATCAAATAAAATTCATAAATATGATTTTATAAAAAAAAATGTCAACGTTTTTAACGATTTAAATAATATCACCATAGAGTCATGGATGAATCAAAAATTAAAAGAAAATAAAGAGAAAGTAGAAAAAATAAATAATCTAATGTTGCAAATGGATATTGAGGGTAATGAAATTCCAATATTATTAGATATAAAAGAACATATAATAAAAAAATTTAAAATTATGATAATCGAATTTCATGATTTTGAATCTATTGGAAATAATTTTTCTATAAAAATTTATAAACAAGTTTTTGAAAAAATATTAAAAAATTTTGATATCGCTCATATACACCCAAATAATTGTTGTGGTTACAAAAGAATATTTAAATATAAGATTCCTAAAGTAATGGAAATTACTTTTTTAAGAAAAGATATATCAAAATTTAAAAAAAAATTAAAAAATAAATTACCTCATACTTTAGATTTTAAATGTGTTAATCATAAGAAAGATATTAGCTTGCCAAATTATTTTTATAAATAATATTAATAATTATTAATTTTAAATGTAAAATGAAAAGTCTCTTGATTTGCGAATATGATACGCATGAAAAAAATGTTAATGAATATTACAAACTTTTAAAAAAAGGTTTTCGTTGCAAAATTCTGACAACAAAAAAAATTGCAAATAATTTACACAATATAAAAAAAAGTGATTTAATTATATACCAAGGCCCAAAAATATTTAGTTATATATTTTTAATAATCAAAGCAATAAATTTTAACTATATTTATATACCTTCAGCGCTTGAATACCCTTATAATCCGAAGAGTATATTGGCAAAAATATACTTCTTAATAAATTTTTTATTTTTTATAACTTTTTTATTATTTTTTAGAAATAGGACCATAATTAAAATAGTTTCTATATATTCTTTTTTTCATATTAAAAATTTTAATATTAATAATAGTTTTTTTTCTAAATTAAGATTTTTGATTCTGATTATAGGAAAAAAATTTTTAATGGAAACAAGCGAGCTTACAAATAATCTAAAAAAGTATTTTCATAAAAAAAATATCCTTAAAAATAAATTATTTACTTTCATGTATATTGCCCATGTATACAAAATTAATAAAATCAATAAAATCAATAAAATTAATAAAATTAATTTTGGGGTTCTTGGAGCAATTGATTCTACAAGAAAAAATTACCAATATTTATTAAATGCAATAAAAAAAATAAATATAAAAAAGATTAATATTTATTTTCTAGGAGAAAATATTAAAAATATATCTAATAAAGTAATTAAAAAATTTATTAAATACAAAATTTACTATCCTAAATCTTATCTCAAAGACGATGTTTTTAATAAATGGGGTTCTAAGTGTAATATACTTTTATCATTAAATCGAAATGATCTTTATTATGGTTCTTTAAAAGGAACTGGCTCTTATGGAGATGCTATTTTTCTTCAAAAACCATTAGTCGCTCCTTATTTTTTTGATAAAAAAAAAGAATTTAAAGACTTTATAATTTATTATAAAAATTATTCAGAATTTAAAAAAATTATAAATAAAATTATAAATAAAAAGATTTCATACAAGACTTGTTTTAATAATAATTATTACAAAAACCATTTATCTAGAATAAGTAATGACTTAGAACTTAACTAATCATATATATATTAAAAAACTACATACAAATATGCTTAAAATAAAAAAAAGTATTATAAGAAATGTTAAATTTGGAAAAAATTGCACAATCATTAACCCTGTAAATTTATATGATTGTGAACTTGGAGATAACGTTTTTGTTGGACCATTTGTTGAAATTCAAAAAGGCTCAAAAATCGGAAGCAACACAAGAATTTCAAGTCATTCGTTTATTTGCGAACTTGTAACTATTGGTAAAAATTGTTTTATAGGACATGGAGTTATGTTTACAAATTATCTTTTTAAAAAGCCTATGGAACCCAAAAAAGAAAAAAGATGGCTACCTACAAAAATCGGCAACAATGTAGTGATAGGATCAAATTCAACTTTATTGCCGGTAAAAATATTAAATGATGCAGTAATAGGTGCTGGAAGTGTTGTTGTAAAAGATATAAAAAAAATTGGCAACTACTGTGGAAATCCTGCTAAATTAATAAAAAAAACTTACTAAACTCCATTAAAATATAAAAAAATCTCTAACTTTCTTAAATAAAGCAATAATCTTATATTGATTTGGATAATCAGTAAAAATACTATTTTTTTTTAAGATTAAATTTTTAAATTGATTTTTTGATAAGTTCATTTTTTTTAAAAAAAAATAATAATCTTGTATCAAAATTTTATCATCACATATTTTTTTTCTTAATAAATTTATGGCTGCATATCTTGTTAATTGATTGGACCAAATAAGCATTGAATAGTGTAATAATCTTTTATCAATTTTAAATTTAACAGGTAGGATATAGGACTGATGAAATCTAGTAATAACAGACTCAAAATGTTTTGAAATATAAGGCTTCCAATTAACTTTTTTTATTAATTCTTTAGTAGCTTTTTCTTTTACATAATTAAAAAAATTTAAAGGCTCTATTCTCTTTATTTTAAAAAAATCTAAGTAGATTTTTTTATAAATTGATAATTTGGGAAAAGTTATTAACTTTTTATTCCCAAATAGCTTGTGAACTGATTCTATATGAAATAAATCTGCATATAAATAACCAAAACAATATCGATTATTTAAATTAGAGGAATCAGAAAAATAATATTCTGTTGATTTATTTACTCCCGTAAATAAATATTTTATATTTTCTCTTACAGCAACATTATACATAGTTGCAAAAATACCGTGATCACTTGGTGCTTCGACATTTACCAATCCTGCTTTTAAAAAAGAAAGTTGCAAATCCTTAAATTCATCCCAGTTAACTACTTCTGTAATTAAATCAAATTTTGTCTTTTTTTGTATTATTTCAATATTTTTAGAAGCTGTTTCTGTATTCCAGTTATTGTCAAATTGAACTAATAGAGTTCTAAGTCCCCACTCGCTGCACTTTATTGCTAAATAACTGCTATCTACACCACCGCTTATTCCTAAAATACAATCATATTTATTTTTATGGTTTTCTGTCTTAATCTTATTAATTATTTTTTTTAAATTTCTATTAGTAAAATTTTTATTTTTTGATCTAATGCTGTTATTTTCATAAGCGATACAAAAATTACAAATTCCTTTAAAAAAATATATTCCTGGAATAGAACTATCCATGACACATTTATTACACACTTGATAAGTATTATCTAAAAATTTTTCTTTTAAATTAAGCTCTACGGTTTTAACTGGATCATCAATATAAAAATTATTTTTCATTTATAATTTTTTTTAATATTTTTTTTTCAGGATATTGAACCAATATTCCATTACGTTTACCTATAAAAACAAACTGAGAAGAAGCGGCAACAGCTCTTGCTCCGACGATATAAGCTTTTTTAAAATCTTCAATCCGTGATGATCCTCCTAAACATATAATTGGAATAACAAATTCTTTGGCTAAACTTTCAATAAGTTCAAGGTCGTAACCACACATCATTCCATCCCTATCTATTGAATTAATTAAAATTTCTCCAACCCCTAAATCGATAGATTTTTTTACTAATACAAATGGTTCTAAACCGGTATTAACATTTCCGCTCATTATATGACATTCTTTAACTCCTGTTTTGTTATTAATCTTAACATCTATAGATGCTATGACTGACTGTGATCCGGCTAACAGGCATGTTTTTTTAACCAGATCAGGATTAGAAACTAAGTTTGTATTAAATATTATTTTATCTACTCCACACTTAAATAATTTTTTGACATCAGTAAAATTTCTAATCCCACCCCCATAAGATACCGGGATAATACATTCACTAACTAAATCTTTAATTCTTTTGAAATTTATTAATGATTTATCTATATTTTTTTCTATATCCAAGATTGCTATTTCATCTACTTCTTTATCATTAAAAATTCTAAGAATATTAATTGGATCTCCCAAATAAGTATAATTTTTGAACATCTTCGATTTTACAAATCCTTGTTTATTTAATAGCAAGACAGGAATTACTCTGAAATCAGACATTTATTCTAGATTTGCAAAATTTTCTAATATTTGCATACCTTGTTTATAGCTTTTTTCAGGATGAAATTGAAAACCAAATATATTATTTTTTCTGATAATAGATGGAAAAGAAAATCCATAATTAGTAGTTGCGAGAATATGCTGTTTATTAACTGGATTGCAAAAATATGAATGCACAAAATAAAATTTATCTTTTTTATTAATATTATTAAAAATTCTATTTTTTCTAACAATTTCTACATTTTTCCAACCAACTAAGGGGATCTTATATTTTTTTTTATTACTTGAATTAAAAAAAAATTTTTTTACTTTCCCAGGTATTAAATTTAAACCAACTTCATAACCTTCCTCGCTAGAAGACATAAGCATTTGCATTCCTAGACACAATCCTAGTAAAAAATACTTTTTATCTAAAAATTTTTTTTTTATAAAATTAAACCAACCTGCTTTTTTTAACTTATTAATTCCATAATCGTAGGAACCTATGCCTGGTAATATAAATTTACTCTCATTCTTTATTTCACTTGGTCTAAATACAATTCTACTATTATAGCCTAATTTTTGCAGAATACTGGATACCGATTGAGAATTTGAAACTCCATAATCAATAATAGAGATCATTGCAAAAATTAATTAAGCTAATTTTTTAAAAAAACCAGCAATATTTTTACAAACATATTCTATTTGATCAATTTTCATTTCTGGATAAATTGGTAAAGAAAGTATTTTTTTTTGATTACTATATGCTACTGGGAAATCTTTTTTACTATAACCTAAGTATTTATAAGCTCTCAAAAAAGGTAGAGCAACTGGATAATGTAAGGCAGTATCTATTCCTTTTGATTTTAAATAAAATTTAAGTTTATCTCTTTTTTTAGTTTTAATAACATATAAATGAAAAACATGGTCTCGGTCTTTTTTTATAATAGGGACTGATATATCGCCTATATTTTTTAGTAAATTTGAATAAACGTTAGCTATTTTAAATCTTTTTTTATTAAAAAAATTTATTTTTTTTAATTTAATGTTTAATATAGCTGCCTGTATCCCGTCCATTCTGCTATTCATTCCTTCTATTAAATGCTGATTCTTTTTAAATCCACCATGCTTTGCTAATAATAATGCTTTATTAAATAATTTTTTATTATTAGTTACTAAACCTCCGCCATCTCCATATGCTCCTAGATTTTTGCTGGGAAAAAAAGAAAAGGAACCAAAAGATCCAAAATTTCCAACATGTTCGTCTTTATATTTTGCAAAATGTGACTGAGCACAATCCTCAACAATCCATAAATTATATTTTTTAGAAATTGTAAGAATTTCTTTCATGTCGCATGGCTGTCCATACAAATGAACTATTATTAACCCTTTTGTTTTTTTTGTAATTTTTTTTTCGATTTGACTAGCATCTATGTTAAAGGTGTTTTCTTCGGTATCACAAAAAACTACTCTTCCTCCTGCTAACGTAACAGAGGAACTTGTAGATATCCAGCTATGAGCAGTTGTTATAACTTCATCACCGGCTTTCAAATTTAGTGATTTAAGAGCAATGAATAAACTATCGGTCCCGTTATTGGTTGTTAAAAAATAATTAGAATGATTTGCCTTTTTAAATAAATACTCAAATTCCCTAACTGAAACGCCATTAATAAAATCACTACGTTTAATTGTATTAAATATAGATCTGTCTATATCTTTTTTTAAAAAATTGTACTGAGTGTTTAAGTCTACTAATTTTATTTTATTAACCATTATTATTTCTGTTTATAAAAAAGATTTCCAACTGTTATAATTTAATAATTCTATTATAAACTATTGATTTATTAATTGACTCAATAACTTTAGCAACTTGAATATCTATCTCCAATTCTTTCAAAAAAACATTATTTTTATTAATATTCTTTTGAACATAGTTATAAAATAAGGCATGTCCTGATTGTTTATTTAGATCTCTGTTATAATTATTTAAATTAATTTTGTTATAAGTCTTGCTAAACCCACAATAATCAATTTTATTCATTGCGTACCCTCCCAAAATTATAGTCCCTTCAGAACCCAAAATTGAAATCGAGCCTTCTAAATCTTTAGGAGATGTTGCGGTAGTAGCCTCTATAACTCCTATTGCTCCATTATAAAATTTTAGATTAGCAATAATAGTGTCCTCTGACTCTATTTTTGCTAGAGCCTTAACTCCATTCGCATGAACTTCTTTTACAGGACCTAAGAGCCATATTAACAAATCTAAATGATGACACGCCTGATTTCCTATAACTCCACCATCTAATTTTCTTGTTCCTCTCCATGAATCTGAATTAAAATATTTTTGATCTCTTCTCCATCTAACTCTTGCTGTACCCATAAAAATTTTTCCTAATTTTTTATTTTCTATAGATTTTTTTAAAAAAATAACGGCAGGATTAAATCTATTTTGTTTAACAACAAAAATCTTTTTATTTTTTTCTATAATAGAATTTTTTATTTTTAACGCCTTAGAAAATTTTAAAGCTAAAGGCTTTTCAATTATGAAATTTTTATTATATTTTTTTAACTCAAAATAATTATTAAAATGCTCTCCGTTAGCTGTTAAAATGCAAATTATATCAACCTTTTCTACTCTTAACATCTCGTGAACATTGGAATAGTAATTAACTTTATTTTTTTCTGCTAAAATTTTTGCTTTTTTTTTAACTTTGTCACATAAAGCTATTAACTTAAATTTTGAGGAGTTTTTTTTTATTGCTAAAATATGTTTCTCAGATATTTTTCCACAACCCACTAAACAGACATTTATCATAAAATTTATTTCTTTAAATTTGTCCGTGAATATTAATTTTGATTTATAATAAAAAAATAGACATCAAAACTATAATAAAAATAATAGTAAGAGACAGATACAAAGTTATCTTTTTAAAAAAGGACCAAGTTTTTTTTTGTTCACCAATATCCATTTTGCAGCGTATATTAGCCCTGTCGAGCTTTAAATTTAGGATTTTTTTTATTTATAACGTAAAGTTTTCCTCTTCTTCTAACAACTTTGCAATTGATATCTCTTTTTTTTAAAGATTTAAGTGAACTAACAACTTTCATAATTTTAATTTTTAAAAGCCTGGCAACGACCTACTCTTCCATGTCTTAAGACAAAGTACCATTGGCGCTACAGGACTTAACTGCCGAGTTCGGAATGGGATCGGGTGTTACTCCTATGCAATAATCACCAGGCAACACTTTATAACCAAAACGTATAAGATTGTAAACTTTTAAAATAATATTTGGCTACTTATAAAATTTTTTTTAAATCACAATTAACATGTTAAGAGGCAATAAAGATAATATTTTAAAAGAAATTAAATAGATTCTGAATTTTTTTTAACCAAAGAGGCTACAATTCCAAGATGAAGCCAATAAAAACATGCGTTCCATGATGTAAAAAAACTACCTGATGTAGCTAAGGGAAATAAAGTAATCAAAACAAAAGAAATAGAGCCAAAAAAAATTGCTTTTAATTCATTTGGCATTTGATTTTTACAAATACTATATTTTTTTTTCACAAAAATAAAAAAATATAAATTAAAAATAAAAAAAAAGAACAACCCTAGCAATCCCGTCTCTGACAAAAGTTCTAAATACAAATTATGAGGATGGGTAGGAGAGCAGTAAGGATAATCAGAATCTGGGTTTGGGTCTGTTAATTTCTGACAAACTATTGAATAATTTTTTAAACCAGCGCCTATAAAAATATTTTTTTTCCAAACAACGAGAGCTGAAGAATAAATTCTTGCATAACTTGAACTGTTAAAATTAAAAATTGTTTTATATCCTGAATACATTCTAGATTTAATTAAGTTATTTGAGGATATTAAGAAAATAGATATTAAAAAAATTAAAAAAAGAATTAATAATTTATTTTTTTTATTAGAAAAAATTAGTGTTCCTATTAAAAATTCTGAAGAAATAATAATTAAGCTTAGTCTTTCGTTGGCAATTAATACTGAAGAAAAAATTAGTATAAAAAAAAAATAAATAAAAATTTTCTTTTTTAATGATGAATTATTAAGACAATATAAAAAATAAAAAATTAGAGGAGCTGATAACTTAGCTATGTAAGACCCTGCTATTAATTCTTTTCCAAAAACGCCACTAACTCTACTTCTATATCTCTCAATTTCTATGTTAAATATATCCTTGCCAGTAAAATATTGGAGATACATATCCAAGCAAAACAAAATTAAAATTAAACCCCAAAAAAATATAAAATAATTAAAATTTTTTTTTAAATCCAAAAATTGATAAATAAATAATAATAATAAAAAAAAACGAATTTGTGAAAAAGAATTTCTGAATGCTGCCGATTTATCTTCAGCTTCAAAACTTATAAAAATTAAGTAAATCCAAAAAACTATAAAGGACAACACCCAAGTTTCTTTTATAACTTCAAAATTTTTGTATTTAAATATTTTATATAAAAAGATAACGCTAATAAAAATTAAAAAAAAATTTAATGCAAAACTTCTTGAAATTAGTATTAAAGGAAAGAGTAATATAATTAACTCTTCTACTTTTAAAGTTTTTAACATATAAGATAAGAGTAGTAATTAACAAATATATTGTAAAAAAACATTTAAAAAAATTTTATTTTTTTTCAAATAATTAATTAAAAAAAATCGCGGGGTGGAGCAGTCTGGTAGCTCGTCAGGCTCATAACCTGAAGGTCCTTGGTTCAAATCCAAGCCCCGCAACCAATTAAGTAATAAATATGTATATTTGTGATATTTGTTCATCAAAAAAATTTGAAGTAGTTAACTTTTTTCCAAATTTAATAAAAAAACAAATTAAATTTATTATTTATTACACTCCATTTTTGTATAAAATTTTCAAAAAATTATGCAAAGACCATGATTTGGCTAAGTATCTTAATGATAATGAAAAGATTTTTTTATTAAAAAAAATCTCCTTCTGCAAATCGTGTAGACTTGGAATGGTTTACCCAAAAATTAAGCAGATAGAGTTAAATTCTTTTTATACTAATGATTACTGGAAAAATAGAAAATCTAAAATAAAAAATTCTATAGATTTTAGAAATTACAAAAGAATTGATTATTTAAAAAAATATATAAAACCAACTAAGTCGATATCATGTCTAGAACTGGGTCTTGGTAATGGACAATTTGCATGCATGCTAATGAAATCTAAAAAAAAAATTGTAAATTATTTCGGAATAGAACTAGACAAAAAAAATATTTTGAAAAAACTATTAAATAATAAATATTTTTGCTTAATAAATGATATAAAAGAATTGAAAAATAATAGTATAGATATATTTATTAGCATTCAATCAGTAGAACATTTGATTGATTTGAAAAATTTTTTTGAAGTATTAAAAAATAAAATAAAAAAAAATTCATTAATTTATATTGAGACTCCAAATTACAATGAAGATTATATTAGGTATTATCGAGCTGGCTGGCCTCCTCATACTTATTACTTTAATAAAAAATCGATAACTAAATTATCTCAATTATACAATTTTAAAATTATTAACTTAGAACTTATTGAGGAGTCATGGGAAAAACTAATTGGAATAAAAACAAAAAAAATAAAAGAGGGACATAACATGCGTTTTATTCTAAAAAATAATGATTAATCTTTATTTTTTTTAATCATTAATATAGTTTTTTTGTAAATCTTATTTGAGAAATTTAAATTTAATCTAATGTTATTATCTTTCTTTTTATTAAATATATAAAAGAATTTAAGATTTAATCGTGAATAATCTTCAGTTTTAATAATTCTTTCATAAATAATTTCAGCGCTTAGTTTTGGACTAAAACTATAAAATAATCTTAAAATCTTCCAAAAGAGCCTGAATAAAAAATTATTATTATTCCCAAAATTAGTATTTAAAAAACCAGGATGAATATAAACACAATTTATTTTTTTTTTGTGCGATTCACCAAGATAAAAAGTTCTATAAAGAAGTAGTAATTTTGCTCTGCAATAAGATTTCCAAAAATTATAGTTATTATTATTATTCAAATCTTTTATATCAATATTGTAATATTTATAAGCGTTAGAACCAACATTAATAATAAGATTATTTTTTATTAAATTTGGAAGTATGCTTTTTGTAATTAAGAAATGGCAAATATAATTAAGATATAAGCTCTTCTCAAAACCATTTTCATTCTCTTTCCTATCAAAAAAAACACCTCCTACATTGTTAATTAATAAATGTACATTAGATATTTTTCCAAGACTCTTAATCAGTTCTTTAACATGCCTGTGTTCTGATAAATCACAATAAAAAAAAGAAATTTTATTTTTATAATTTTTTTTTAAATTAGAAAAATTATCAAATCTTCTACCAACAATATAAACGGCATAATTATTCTGGAGAAGTATCTTTGCCATTTCAAAACCTAAGCCATTAGTGCCGCCTGTGATGATAACTTTTTTGTACTTTTTCATTAATTAAATTTTCTTAATTGATAAACTAAATCAAAAAAATTCATCTCTTTTACTGGGTTTGAATTTTGAATTAAATTTACAATAATTGGACTTTTACTAAATATTTCTTTTACATCTAAACAACCATTTTCTATTAAAAAATATTCTCCATATTCTTTTTTCTTTAAATTGCTTATGAACTTGTCAAATGTCGACGATTTAATAGATTTACGATCATCATAAAACCACCAATCAAACATAAAGCCTGGGCTTTCTTTTCCAACGAAAATATGCTGCCAACCTCTATCACAAATAATAGGAACACCATTAAGATTTATAAATTTTATAATTTCCATGTCTTGAATTTTTTTAAAATCATAAAAAAAAGAATCAAATTTATTGTTATAAGAGACAAGATTATTTCTTTTAATTTCATTATATGTTGATTTAAAAAGTTTAAAATTTTGATCTAAGAAAAAAAATATTAAAATTATGCAAATGTGGAATTTAAACTTAAATTTATAATCAAAAATACTTTTAAGAAAAAAGAATAAAAAAAAAGTTGATCCAGTCTGCAATATAAGAGCATGATTTAATCTGAAAGAACCAGAGTATAAAAAAATAAAATATGATGTAAAATTTATAAATAAAATTGCAAGAAGAATATATTCTTTATATTTTTTATTTGTTAAAAAATTCAAAAAAACGACAAATATTTCTAATATAAAAATACATAAAAAGAATAATGCAATATTAATTTTTAATGAAAAAAAAATAATTTGCAATATTGATAATAAGATTAATGAAAAAAATAAAAATTTAGAAAAAAGCTTTCTATTTTTATAATAATAAAATATTTTAATAGCTAAAGCGAAGATTAATAATTTATTTGGTAGATAAGAATATAAATTATTTAGATTTTTAAATTTTTTAAAATCTATTGAATATTCTATATTAAAAATAACATTATAATTAATGTAGTCGTATAAAGAATAATTATAAAGATTTAAAAAAAATAAAAAAATAAATAAAGATGAAATTATAATCTTTAATATGGTTATTTTACTTAATAAAAATAATTTTTTTTCATTTATTAGAAAGAATATAATTATTAAAAAAATCGGAAAAAAATAAAATAACACATCTATCCTAGTTAATATGGCTAAATTTAGAAAAATTGATGTTAATATGACATTTGTTTTAAAGAATTTAATATTATTAATATTTAAAGATTTCAAAAAAAAAAAAAAAAAAAAAAAAAAAAAAAAAAATAAAAATAATAAATAATAAAAATTAAAAAAAAATAAATTTAAAAAAAAAATTTTTTTTAAAAAATTAAATATATTAATTTTTAAAAATTTTAAAAAAAAAAAAAAAACCAAAAATAAAAAAGTATTTAATAATAGATCAACATAAATATTGGTCCCTTGGAATCTAAAAAAAAATATACTATAAAAAAAAGATAATACTGATACAAAATAACTACTAGAAAGATTAAAAAAAACTATTATTGAAATTATTAAAAAACAAAACAAAGAAAAGGATAACACCAATATACTTTGCTTCCATCCAGAGCCAATAAAGAATTTAAAAATATCAATAAAAAAAATTGTTACAGGGCCCTTATGAGAAAAAAAATCTACATACAAATTTTTAGAAGAATCGTTAAACATTGAAATATAATAAAGATGACCATAGTCAGTCTCCCAATTATTTGCTGGTAACAATAAAGACCAAAAATACGCAAATATTGCAGAAAAAAGTATCAATAGGCAAAAAGTAAATTTTTTAGTTAAATTCATGAAAACTTAATTATTTCTTTAATAAAGATAATCTGAATAAATATACAGTTACAATAAACAAAGTTTTAAAAATATTATATAAATTATGAATACTTTTACCAAAATTTCTATCTCTATGGATTACTTCTACATCTGTAATGTTAAGATTGCTTCTTAGGTACTTAACATATAGCTCTGGGTTGCAGAAATTTAATCGATGATGAATATAATTTTTAATTACATAATTTTTTTTTATAATTCTAATCCCGCAATTTAAATCTTTTAAATTATTTTTTATAAAAAATTTAGATAATAAATAAAATACATATGAAATATATTTTCTAAAAAAATTGTCTTTTCTTTTTTTTCTTCTTCCAATTATCAAATCAAAATTTTCTAAAGTTTTTTTATAAAGATTTAAAAAACTATTAGGATTATATTGACCATCCGAATCCATTACCCCTACGGTATTATATCGGGAATATTTAATTATTTTATTTACAGAACCAGAGTAAAAAATGTTGCTCTTATTTTGAATAAATCTGATCCTTTTTTTATAGATGGATTTTCTAATAAAATTCTTGACTAAATAAGATGTTAAGTCTTTCGATTTATTATCAACAATTAAAATCTCCCAATTATTAAAATTATTTTTTAAGAAATATATTAGAGAATTTAATACATGAAGAATATTTTTTTCTTCATTGTAGCACGGCAACCCAACTGTGAAATCTTTATACTTCATGCAAGCCTAACAAATCTTTACCAAAATTATAACCATCAAAAAAACTTTGATCTGACCATTTATATTCCCACTTACCATATAAACCAATTTGATTTATCTGATGATTTTTCAAGTACTTGATAACGTTATTTACAATATTTTTTGATCCTTGGAGTGGAATAGGATATGCCTTTTCGACAATAAAATATTCAAAAAACAACACATCATTTTTATCTTGTAATCCTAAAAATAAAAATATTTTTTCTTTAACTTCTTTCTTTAAGATCTCAATGTCATAATTTTCATCATTTCTTCTAAAAACTTCTGCCTGTAAGGTTATAGTTTTTTGATTTTTAATACCTTTTAAATTATCTAAAAAAGATAATCTAGAAATAGGATTGTCGCGATCATAAAAATAACACCAATCTTCATTAAAAATTTTACGTTTTTTTACTTTAATATTAAAAGCTATTAAAGTTGTATATTTTAATTTTTTTAAGTTATTTTTAAAATTTAATGGCAAGTCTTCTATAATATTAACATAATCAATGATTGGAATACTGCTAACTAAATTTTTATATTTATATATTTTGGAGTTATTAATCTCAATATATTTTTTAGTTAAATTAATATTTGTTACTTTTGAATTTAAATTTATGTTAAATTTTTTATATTTATTTTTAAAAAAAAAAAAAAAACCGCCGTATTTTGGATACAAAAATGTGTTATAAGATAGATCTATTTTTCTTTTTGAAAAAAAAAAACTAATAAAAGTTTGAAAAAAATTTTTTTTTTCTAATCTATTATTTACCCAGTCTGCAGACATATCTTTCATGTCCGTTCTCCAGTATTTCCAGGTATAAACTTTATAGTAATTATTAGTCAAAAAACCCCCATAATTATAATTACACCAATCCTCATAATTTGATATTTTTTTTTTATTCAATCTAAAAAAATCAAAAAAGATTTTAATTTTTTCATCTATAAAGAGATCTTTAATATTTTTTTGAATTGGATATCCAATTTTTTTTCCATTTAAATAATTATTAATCTTACTTTTTTTTTTTTTAACTTTAATTTTATTTTCTAAAATATATTTTAGGAAAAAATAATTTTTAGAATGACAAATGTGAGCGCCTTCATCAAAATGATTATCTCTTATAAAATGAGAGAATGCATGACCCCCTTTGTAAGAATTCTTATCAAAAACAATAAATTTAATTTTTTTTTTAATTAACTCTAAAAATCCCAGTGCTGACAAACCAGATCCAATTAAAATATTATCTTTAAAAACTATTTTATTCATTTAGAAAAAAATTTTGAAAAATTATTAAACTTTATTGGAAGCTCTATATTTGGTTTAATATAAGTTTTGTTCTTGAATTTTTTATTTTTGTAAATAACTTTATTTTTTTTATAAATTATTTTTTTAACTATTTCCCAAATATAAAATGGCCCTTCACATTTTGGTATTATTTTTTTATTTTTATATTTTTTCCAATTATTAGTAATTAAAAAAACATATTTGAATAAAATATTAACATTCAAAAGATATTCGCTATTATATTTTTCATTTATATAAACATTATCACTATATTTAGAAATATTTTTTAACCATGAAATAAAAAAAGATTTATTCTGATTTTTTCCATATATTAATGGTAAATAAATCCAAACATATTCTATTTTTTTGGTTTTCGAATACGTTTCTATAAATTTTTTTAAACTTGATTTATGCTCTACATAAATACTATTCTCATCATTACTTCTACTCATCAATTCTTTGAATGATCCAAATAATATAAATTTAACTTTTTTATATTTCTCAGAAATATTTTTTATTATTTCAGATGGGATTTTAAAATTAACGTTGTAACTATCTTTATATTTTTTATTTTTAAAATTAACCCCAATAAAAATGAAGCAATAATTAATTTTTTTTTCTTTAATGGCATCTATTGAAGAGATACCTTCATAATGGATATAATCATTAGGAAATAAATAATTTTTAGAAGTTATTTTAATAAATTTTTTTTTGTAATACTCAGGAAAACTTCTAAAAATATAACTAGATGCGCCAAATGCTAGGTTCATTTTCTGGTAAAAAAATAATTATATAATCTTTTGTTAATCTCTTTATACAAAAGAATATTATATGAAAAATTTTTAATTAAATTATACACTTGAAATGTTTCTGTGATTGCTTGATTGTAAGAGAATTTAGTCTTCCATTTTAAAAATCTTCTTGCTTTATTAGAATTGAGGGACAAATTTATGCTTTCATTAACAAGATTCTTCTTAATTAATACATTACTTTTTTTAATAAAATTTTTTCGGATTAATATTTTGAGAATATCTAAAACTTGAATTGATTTTTTTTTAGGACCAAAATTCCAACTAGAATAATTTATATTGTGGCTAAAACAATATCTACAAGCTAACAAATAACCATTTAAACAATCATAAATATGTTGCCAAGGCCTTGTCGCGAATGGATTTCTTATGTTAAGCCTGGTCTTGTTATTTAATGATCTTATTATATCTGGTAGTAACCTATATGGAGAGTAATCTCCACCTCCAATTACATTCCCAGCTCTTAAAGTTAAAAAAAAATAATTTTTTTTTTCTTTAAAATAAGATTGATAAAAAGATCTAGATAAAATTTCCTGACAAGATTTGGTTGCACTATAAACATCAAAACCACCTAAAGAATCGTCCTCATTATAACTTTTTTTATCATTTGGTTCATAACACTTGTCCGAAGTCACAACATTTATTATAATTTTTTTTTTAATGTCTAAATCTTTTAAAACCAAAAATAAATTAGTTAGACCTAAAATATTAGTTGTAATAGCTTTCTTGGGGAAAAAATTACATCTTACAACTAAACTCTCAGAAGCCAAGTGAAATATAATATCAGGCTGTATTTTTTCAATTATTTCTTTTAATTTTTTATAGTTATTAATATTTAAATTATAAAATCGAATTTTTGAACTAAGTTTTAAAAAATTAAAGAATTTATATTCTCTTTTTTTAATCCCAATTCCAAATACTTGCGCTCCAAATAATTTTAATATTAAAGCTAACCATGCACCTTTAAATCCCGTAACCCCTGTAATTAATATTTTTTTTTTTGAATAAAATTTCATTGTTATCTAAATAATTCTGGATTATTTTTCCAAATATTATTTAAAATTATATATTCTCTATGAGTGTCCATTGGCATCCAAAAATCTTTATGATCATAACTCATTAACTCGCCTTCCTTAGCTAATCTTTTAAGAATATTATGTTCAAAACTACACTTTTCATCCTCATCAAAATAATCAAATATTTTTTTATTACAGACAAAAAAGCCTCCATTTATTTTTCCAACATTAACCTGTGGTTTTTCATCGAAGATTTTAACCTTATTTTTTTCAACTACAATTTCTCCAAACCTAGAAGGAGGTTTAACAGATGTTAAAGTTACTATTTTTTTATGTGATTTATGAAAATCTAAAAGCTTATTTATATTAATGTTTCCTATTCCATCTCCATAAGTTAAAAAAAAAAGATCTTCTTTAATATATTTTTTAATTTTATAAACTCTGGAACCAGTATTGCTGTCTAATCCTGTGTGAGCAATTCTAACTTGCCAATTTTTAATTTCATTATCCAGTTTTCCAATTTCTTTTTTTTTTTTATAATCAAATAAAATATCATTATTTAAATAATATAAATTTTTAAAATAATTAATTATTTCCTCTGATTTAAAACCTACGCATAAAATAAATTTATTAAATTTATACTTGGAATACAGTCTCATTATATGATGTAAAATTGGTTGCTCTCCTATACTTATCATTGGTTTTGGGAGTGATGACGAAACATCTCTTATTCTTGTTCCTTGTCCGCCGCACAAAATCACTGTTTTCATAAATTAATAATATACAACAATTAACTACTGCTTCAACCTTCCCAGTTCTATTGTAGCAGCCATTATAATATTTTGAGGGTGTTGCCCTGTATTAGTTGGCAAAATACTTGCATCAGCAACAAATAAATTAGAAACATTATTTATTCTTCCTTCTGGAGATATAAAATTATTAATAATTTTTTTACTAATTGAGCAAGTACTCATTCCATGTACACTGTTAATTTCTAGGTCATTCTTTTTTGAAATACTCAACTGTTTAAAAGATTCATCCAATCTAAGACAGGGTTGGGCTTTATTAATTGGCAAATATATTTCTTGTGCACCACCCATAAATATAACTTCTGATAATTTTTTTAAATATTTTATAATTTTAAAAAAATCTTTTTGACTCAATTTCCATTTCATAAAAAAAATTCTTAAAAAATTATTATTTATTAAATTAGCATAACTATCATCTAGTTTGATTTGAACATTAAATATTGCTCCTCTAAAAGAATTTTTCATAAAATATTCTATTGATTGCATTTTATAATTATTTAGTCCTGCGGCTAAAAAAGGATCAATATAATTTGATGACATCATCAAAACGCCATCGTCTTCGAATTCATTTATATGCTTAGTAAATATTGTGGAATTGTATGAATTTACCTCGTAGGGATAGAGAGCTAAAATTTTTAAGTTTGCATGAAATTGCAATGGATGAGCTCTTGGTATAATTTTATTTTTTAATAAAATTTTTGGAGTTTGAATCGGTCCTGCACATAATATTAAATTCTTAATACTTTTATTAAAAAAAGATTTATCTTCTTTATTAAATACTTGAATTTCATTTACTGAATTTCTTCTAAAAAATATTTTTTCTAATTTTTTATTAGAATAAATTTTTCCTCCTAGTGAGACAATTTCTTTAAGAAATGTTTTGTCCAGACTTTGTTTAGCTCCTGAAGGACAACCGAGAGCACAATGATTGCTATTAACGCAATTAATAACCGCTCTAGGGGCTTGTTTAGTTGAAAGTCCTAATTTTTTAGCTCCAATTTCTAATAACCTGGAAGAATAATTTCCCTGATTATTTGCCAAAGATACATTTAACATTCTTTCATTAAATTCATAATTTCGAGTTATATTTTTAATATTAAAAATATCTAATCCATGATGAGCTCTCCATGAATCTATAATATTGTTTGCTGTTCTAGTTATAATTCCACCATTAATTACTGACGTTCCTCCCACAGCAACACCTTCGCTATAAACAATATTTGGACTTCCTGTTATAGGGATAAATCCATTGTTTCTCCAAACATCGAATAATAGATCAGTTTTTTTTTTTTTAAAAAAATCAGAATTATAAAAATTACCCTCTTCAAAAATTTCTACAGATTTTCCTTGCTTTAGTAATTGCAAAGCTATTGATGATCCACCAGCCCCTGATCCTATTATAGTATAATCAACCATGAAAATTAATTAACATTATCGTAATGACGTAAAATTATTATTACTTTAAAAAATTTGAATAAATTATTTATTATCGGAAAAGATGAAAATATGTGCTCTTTGAATCTTTTTTTAAAAAAAAAACTAATTAAAAAAAAAGAAAAATAAAAAGGAAAAGAAAAATATATTAATAGTCTATAAAATAGATCGATTCCTGAAAAATATTTTATAACAAAATCTAAAATATCTTTTTTTATTTTAATGCCTATTATATGTGCTGTAATTAAAGTATAAATTTTAACCATAAAATATTACAAATTAATTATAATGATTTTTAATTTTATTGTATCAATATCAATAACGATTATCATCTACTTAATATTCATATATCTAACAAAACATTTAAAAATCAAAGCTTTTAAAATAATTAATGATTCTGATTTCAAGAAACCACAATCATTTCATGAAGATAATACGCCCCGAATAGGAGGTTTGATACTTCTTGCTATAACTATAGCTTTATATTTTTTTAATTATTCAAGCACACAAAATCTAAACGATATTTATTTTTTTTTATCTTTTTTTTTGATTGGCTTTGCTGATGACATTAAAATAATAACAAAACCAAGTATTAGATTACTATTAATAATATCAGTCATATTATTAAATGTAATATCTTTGGATATTCATATAAATAATTTGGGATTCAATTTTTTAAATTATTTAATAGACCTAAACATTATTTTAAAAATTATTTTAACATCAATATGCATATTAACAGTATTAAACGGCTGTAATTTTATAGACGGGTTTAATGGATTATTAATAATTCAAAGCATAATAATTTCATTTTTAATACTATTAGCAGATCAACATAATTTAATAACAAACAATCTAAAATATCTAATTTTAGGATTAGCTTGTCTATTGATGCTTAATTTTCCTAAAGCAAAAATTTTTATGGGAGATAGCGGGTCTTACTTAATCGGTTCTATAATATCTTTAAATATAATTAAAACATCTAACTTAAATAATGGCATCTCGCCATTCTTCTATGCAACATTACTTTTTTATATATTTTCAGAAGTATTCATTTCTTTTTTTAGAAAAATATTAATTGAAAAAAAGAATCCGCTTAAACCAGACGGCAAACATTTTCATATGTTAGTTTTCCAAAAAATTAATGAAAAATTAAACAACACTCAAACTTCAAATTTTATGACTTCTATTGTTATTAATTTATGCTTTTTAATAATAATTTCACCAATAATAATTTTAAAAAATAACTTTCAAGCTACTAGACTAGTGTTTTTTGGAGCAGTAATTATTTATATAATTTTATATGCTATATTATATAAAAAAAAAAATTGATTACTATAAATTTAAAGACATCAAAAAAAGACAGTTTTATCTTTTATAATTTATTAAATATTTAAATTAAAATTAATATAAAAATGTTCGACCACAACCTTAAAATACTTGAAAAAAAAACTAATGTATTAATATTATGTGGGGGCATAGGTAATAGAATAAAAAGAATTACCAAAAAAATTCCAAAACCACTAATTAATGTAAATAGGAAACCTTTTTTATTTTATATTTTGAAGAATTTAGAAAGATATAACTATAAAAAAATTTATCTATTAACACATTATAAAGATAATAAATTTAAGGAATTTTTAATAAAGTATAAAAATAGATTACATCAAAATATAAAAATTATTCATGAAAATAAAAAACTTGATACTGGCGGATCTATACTACATGCAATAAAGAAAATTAAAAATAAACTAGATTTTTTAATATTAAATGGCGATACATATCATAATTTTAATTTCGATTTTTTTAATAAAAGATTTTATAATCTAAAAAAAAAAATTTTTTTGATTTTAGTTCGCAATGACAAACAAAGTTATAAACTAAATTCACTTTATATAAAAAAAAATATAGTTTATCATTCACAAAGTAAAAAATTTATTAATTCGGGATGTTATTTTGTAAAAAATACTTTATTTAAAAGAAATAAAATTAAAAAAATATCGTTTGAAAAAGAAATTTTAAATAAATTAATTACTCAAAAAAAAGTTGGAGGTATGATTTCAAATGATTCTTATTTAGATATAGGTTCATATCGCAGTCTTAATAAACTTAAAACTTTTATTGACAAAAACTTTTTTAAAAAAGTATTATTTATAGACAGGGATAATACATTAATTGAAGATGATGGTTATACCTATAAAATTAATAAACTAAAATTAATCAATAGCACATTAAAACTAATTAATAAAAAATATAAAAATTATATTAAAATAATAATAACTAACCAATCTGGCATAGGAAGAGGGTATTATAATGTGCAACAATTTAAGAAATTTATGATGAAATTAATTGATGCTCTAAATAAAAAAGAATTATTTATTAATGCAATATACTTTTGCCCACATCATACTCAGGGCAAAAAATTATACAAAAAAAATTGCAATTATAGAAAGCCAAATATAATGAGTTTTTTGGAATCTTTAAAAAAATTTAATTTAAGAAAAAAAGAATCAATTTTTTTAGGAAATAGCAACGAAGATTTTGAAGCTGCTTATAAATTAAAAATTAAATTTAGCTTAAAAAAAATTTATAATCCTTAATTGAAAAATTTTATAAAGTAGTTTTTTGATTATAAACAAAAGTTTGTTTTTAATTTTATTTTTAGTCAAAATTTTATAAACCTCAAATGTCGAATATAATATACTTAGTATTTTTTGGGATTTACCCCCAGTTCTTTGATAAACTAGATAACGTTTATAAAAAAAAACACTTCTGGAACACTTTAAAGATCTAATAATAAAATCTAAATCAGAAGCAATACTAAAATTAATATCAAAAAAACCTATACGTTTAATATCGGAACTAATGAAAAAAGACGGATGAGCTATTTTATAATAATCTTCTAAAACTACTGAAGATCTCCAATCTCTAATTATTTTATTTTTTAAAAATCTATCAATTATTTTGACATTTCCATAAATAACATCACATTTTTTCTTGAGTAAGATTGAGTTGAGGTCACGCAAAGTACTTCTGCTATAAAAGTAATCATCAGAATTTAAGAAAGAAATATAATTTCCGCTACTTATTCTTAAGCCCTCGTTAAAAGCAAAATAAATTCCTTTATCTTTTTTTGAAATAATTATAACTTTATAAGGAGCTTTTTTTTTATATAAATTTATAATTTCTAATGTTCTGTCTTTAGATGAGTTATCAATAAAAATATGCTCATAAGGCAAAAATTTTTGTGAGATAACACTTTTTAAATTATTAGATAAAAAATTATCAGAATTAAAAGTTGCTGTTATGATAGAAAATTTATTCATCGGTTTTTATAAAAAAATAAAAAAATTAAAAACTCACATTATTTATTATATTTTAATTTTTTTCGCTTTTATTATAATTTTATTTTTTTTAACAAGTTTATTTTTAAATCAAAAAAAAGAAAGCTTTATTGTTGAGATGGAAATTGAATGTTACGCCTATGATGATTTCCAAAACATAGATTTTTTAATGAAATTTAAAGAAATATCCATAAGTTCATGTCTAAATAATAAATATAAAAAAAAATATATTTATATTGTTCAAAATAATGAAGATATAAAGAACATAAAAGAAGACTTAGTATCTTTAGAGAATTTAATAATTAAAAAATATGAAGAAGAAGAAAATAAAATTGAAAATTCTATTGTTGAATTAAATAAAATATACAGGAATTCCCGAGAACAAAATTATGATTTGTTTAAAAAAATAGATGCTATAAAATATATTGATAATATTTATTTATATTTTAATAAAGAAATCTATACCCATGTAAAGGACAAGCCTTTAATTACTAACTTAGAAATAAAGAAAAATATTTATTATATTAAATATTTTGGGGTAAAGTTTTTTATATTAGTAGTCTTTTTTATATTAACTTTTTTTTCACTGACACTATTAACAATAAAATTAATTAGAACTCTTTCTGTAAATAAAAAGTAAATAAATCATTATTAACGTAACGAAGATATATCTGCTTACTAAAAAATACTCAGATATTATAAGATTTAATATAATTAAAATTAACAAATAAAACAGGGGTATTGAATCTTTTTTAAAGGTATAATTAAATTTGAAATAACGCCTGAAATAAAAAAATATAACTAACAAATTAATTAATCCAAAAGCAGAAAAAACGAAGAGAAATCCAGAATCTAAAAAAAAATTTTCATAAGTAACAAAACCTCTGCCAAACAAAAATAAAATCAAATTATCAGGTAAAAATAAAAACCAGTTATAAACTCTATCGGAATGAAGCACTGGAATTGCAACTTGCGTTTTATAGTAGAATGATAAAATATTAAATTCATAAATGCTATAATCTAATTTTTTAAAAGAAAATATAAAAGTAGCGAGGATAATAAATAAAAATAAAAAAATAATTTTATATTGATTTTTTTGATATATACTGATTTCTTTTAAATTATTAAAAAAAAATACTAAAGATATTAAAAATAATACCAAATAAGATCCTCTAGATTTAAAAATAATAACAAAGAAAATTGATAATAAAAACAAAGTTAGAGAATTTTTAAGATTAAATTCTTTTTTTTCAATTAATATTAATATTCTAAATAAAAAGTAATTAGAAATCAAAAAACCCATTAAATGTCTATCTCCGTTTCCTGAGCTGTCTACACCCAATGATCCTGGGGATTGAGGTAGTGATAAATTAAATAAGTTTAATTTTAAATAATAATGAATAAAAATAAAAAAAAGATAAAAATAAAAACCTATATCTATTATTAATACTATTTTTTGTAAAAAATGTTTTTTATTTTTTTTAAAAAGAAAATTTTTTAAAACAAAAAAAAATATTAAAGGAATTAAAATTTTATAAAAAAAAGAAATCTTTTTTAAATAAAACTCAAGACTATAAAAATAACCAATAGTATTTGAAATAATTAGTAAAAATAAAATTAAAAATATAAATATATATTCTTTTTTTTTTATCCCAGTAAAATTAAATAAAATAAAAAATAAAACTAAAAAATCTTGCAGTCTTAAAAAAAGGTAAAAATTATAATTTAACGGAAATGATAATATAATTCCGTACAACAATAATATTGATAACTTTATATTACTTTCTGCTAATATTTTTTTTATAATATTTCTCAAGATAGTCTTTATAAGTTATTTTTAAACCTTCGTAAAAATCTAGCAACTCAAATTGTATAATTTTTTTAATTTTATTAGAAGACATTGTCTTGTTCATAGTGCCGTCGGGATATTTTCGACTCAAAACTATTTTTCCTTTATAACCAATAATCTCACATAACATCTTAACAATATTTAAAATTGTATATGATTTTGAAGATCCTAAATTATAAAAAAATTCACTTCCTATATTATTTAAATATTTTTTTTTAGAAATATTCAGCAATTTAATAGATATTTTTACTAAATCACCGGAATACAGAAATTCTCTTAACGCTTTTCCAGAGCCCCAAACTTCAAAAGTTTTTTTATTTTCGGTTTTAGCGCAATGTATTTTATGAATCATAGCAGGTATAAAATGCGCCTTTTCAGATTCAAAGTAATGATCATTAGTACCATATAAGCTGCACGGCATAACAGATCTAACATCTATTTTATGTTGTTTAATTAGATATTCAGCTAATTTAAGACCTGTAATTTTAGAAATTGCATAAGCTTCATTGGTTTTTTCTAAATGACCGCTCAAAAGAGCATCTTCTTTTATAGGAATTGATGAAATTTTTGGGTAAATACATGAGCTACCAAAAATTAATGTCTTTTTTATCTTGTACTTTTTTAATAAAGATAAAATATTCAATTGTATGGAAGTGTTTATATAAATAAAATCCCATGGATTTTTATAATTATCCATAATACCGCCAACTCTAGCTGCGCAAATAATTACAACATCAGGTCTCTTTTTTTTAAAAAAATTTTCTACTTGATTTTTATTAGTAAGGTCTAATTTTTTTTTAGGAACTGTTATAATATTTTTAAATCTATTTTTTTTAAAAAAATTATAAAAAGCAGATCCTAGTAGTCCTGTGTGTCCAGTAAGAAAAATTCTTTCATTTTTTTTCATTTAATTAAATTTAGACATATTATCAATGTCATAAGTCATCATTTCTTTAACTAAACTTTTTAAATTATGCTTTGGTTTAAAATTAAGATTTTTATAAGCAAGTCTTGGGTCTCCTTTTAACTGGGATAATTCGTTTGGTCTAAAATATTTTTTACTAACTCTAATAATAATTCTCTTTTTTTTATTTTTTTTTATATAACCAACTTCTTTAATTCCAGTTCCTTGCCAATAAATACGCCAATTTAAAAATTTACAACATTCTTCTATAAAAAATTTCACAGAGTATTGTTTTCCCGTTGCGATAACTAAATCTTGAGGTTTTTTTTGTTGAATCATTTTCCATTGCATTTGGACATAGTCTTCGGCATGACCCCAATCTCTTTTGCTATATAAATTCCCTAAATAAACACAACTTTCTTTATTTAAGTATACTTTAGATAAGCCTCTTGTTATTTTTTTTGTTACAAAAGTTTCTCCCCTATAAGGACTTTCATGATTAAATAAAATCCCAGAAACTGCAAACAAATTATAGGACTCTCTATAATTTTTTACAATCCAATGGGAAAATAGCTTTGAAGATCCATAAGGAGATTTTGTGTAAAATGGAGTTTTTTCATTTTGAATTTTATATTTCCCATTACCAAATAATTCAGAGGTAGATGCTTGATAAAACTTTGTTTTACCTATTAGCTTATTATGCTTGATTGACTCTAAAATTCTTAAAGTACCCAATGCATTAACATTCGCGGTATAAACTGGATTTTCAAATGATACTGCTACATGAGATTGTGCAGCTAAATTATATATTTCATCAGGCCTAACTTTTGCAATAATGGAATTTATTGATCCAAAATCAGTTAAATCTCCATAGTGCAGAAATAATTTCTTATTTTTTACAAATGGTTCTTGATAAACGTCTTGGATCCTTGCTGTGTTAAAGGATGATGACTTTCTAATAACACCATGAACAAGATAATTTTTTTTTATTAAAAATTTTGCAAGATAAGAACCATCTTGTCCTGTTATTCCAAATATTAAGGCTATTTTTTTTTTCATATTATCGGATATTAAAATAAAGTTTTATACTAATTACATGAGATTATATTTTTATCACAGTAAAAAATTATAACTATACATAATTAAAGAATTTATAATTAAATCTTATTTTTAATAATATCAATTACACAATTTTTCTCAAAAGATAATATAACATTGCAATAATTAAAAATATTTTTTCTATGCGAGATAATAAACTTAGTAAGATTTTTATTATTTCGCAAATCCTTTAAAATTTGATTTTCACTTCCAAGATCTAATGATGAAGTGCTCTCATCTAAAAATAATAATTCTCTATCATGATAAAACGCTCTAGCTATAGAAATTCTTTGTTTTTGACCACCGGATAGATTGGATCCATTCTCAGTTAATTGAAAATTTAATTTTTTTTTGAATGAATTTACCATATTTTTTAAACCAGCTTGATCAAGAGAATTCCATATTTTATTATCATTTATTGAATTAGGGTTGTATTTTTCTAAAGTAATATTTTCTCTCATATCAGCCTGTAGTATGAAATTATCTTGCGGAATATAACTAGATACGTTTTGAATGTTATCTTTATAAAAATTTGTACTGTTATTAAATATAAGCTTACCTTTATTAGGTTTAATAACTCCTAAAATTATTTTTATTAAAGTTGATTTGCCTGTACCGGAATTACCAATAACCCCTATCATATCACCTTTTTTAATCTGTATAGAAAAATTATTTATGATTTTATCTCTGGAAGATGGGAAAGAAAAAGAAATATTTTTTAATTCAATAGTATTAAATTTCACAGAATTTTTTCTTTCTTTCTGTGATGATTTAGTTATTAATTGTTTAAAAATATCATCAACTGATTTCTTTGAAAATTTAATAACATTAATTGTAGTTATAAGTTCATTTAGAGATGGCAAAATTCTTAATGCTGAATATCCATATATTCCAATGAATACTATTGAGTTGCTAAGATCGTTTTGGAAATAAGAGTATAAAAGAATTAAAAATATAAAAACTATAAATAATATTTCCAGCACAACTCTAGGAAGAGAAATAAGAAACCTCAAATTAGTTTCTGATGAGGATAAGATTTTACTATCTGTTTTTATCTTTTCTAAAAAATAATTAAATTTTTTATAAATCCTTATTTCTGATAAACCTTTATAAATTTCATTATTTTTTTGTATAATTTCAGAATTACTTAAAATAATTCTTTCTCCTAAAGTATTAAAAATATTTTTAAAAAAAAATTTATAAATTAAGAATGAAAAAAAAAATAAAAAAAATAAGGGAATGGTTACTAAAGGATTAAATATAATTAAAAATAAAGTTACAGAGATTAAAATAACTAAATTTGATAAAAATCTTAATATACCTATTAAAAATTGAGTTGTAAAAGTAGATAAAGTACCAGTAGATAATTGTATTAAATCTTTGCTACTCAATCGATTATTATCGAAAAAAAAATTTCTTGTAATATCCAATCTTAATTTTTTTTGATGATTAAAAGCAAACTTAGGAACTATATAATTAGTAAATAATGTTAAAGTATATTTAAAAAGTAAAAAAAAAATTACAAGCGAAACTATGTTGCTAATCTGAAAGTTAAAAGTTGATAAGAACTTTTCAATAAAACTACTATTAATAAAATAATTTTTATTAAAAATCACTAACAAAAGCGGAATCATTAAACCTAAACTAATAAATTCAACTAAACTTGATATTAAAAAAAGGAAAAATAAAATTAAGAAATTTAATTTATATCCATCTAAAATAAAAATATATTTATTAAAGTCACTTGTTTTCATAAATCAAAATTTAAATTACAAAAATATTAATTATTATAAAATTATTAAAAATAAATTAATAACATGAAACATATATAGGAATATATTTATTAGAGTATATATACTTTTATAAAATAAAAGATAAATATTTTAAAAAATATAAGTATGATCAATTCTATATTGGCGATTTTTAAAATAAATTCTATATTAAAAAAAAAAAAAGTTAATTATGTATTTTTTGCAGATAGTTTTGGTGGAATACTAGAATTTTTTAATTTATTTGAACTGAATATAAGAAATAAAGATGAAAAATATTTAATTATTGCAAATTCATTTGGCACTTACAATTTTTTAAAAAAAATACCTATATTTAAAAATAATATTATCTACTACTCTACTAATGATCTTTTATTGAGATCTTTTCTAAGAAATTTTTATTTAATTATATTTAAAATATTCTTCCATAAAGTTAGTAAAGTTTTTTTATATAAATTGGTAACTGATCCTTTGAGATTTAGCTTAATAAATTTAATTACTAATCAAGATAGTAAAATTATAATTTCAGATCAATTTTATAAATATTATAAATTTAACAATAACTTCAAAAAAAATAATATTAAATTTTTTTTTGTAAAAATTATCAATCATTTCGTAACGGTGAAAATTTTATTTTACAAACATCAAGATCTAGAAGAGAGATATTATCCATGCCTAGATAAACAATATCTAATAAATTGTAAAAATTTTAAATGGAAATTTTTCGTTAATAAATTTTTAAGAAAAGAAATAAATATAAAAAAAAATTCATTATTATTAATAGATGATACAATAGATTTATTAATAAATAATAAATGGATCGATAAAAGTAATCTTATTTACCTCTTAGAAAAAAAAATTTTTGATTTTGTAAAAAAAAATAAAATTCAGTATATTTATACAAAGGAGCATCCGACAAGCAAAATTAAAAGTCTCTTTTTAAAAAAATTTAAATATTTAAAAATAAATAAAATTTCTAAAAAAATACCTCTTGAATTTATAATTGATCAATTTAAGTACTGCATATTTAGCATTACTTCTTCGATATATTATTCAAGAAAAGTCCAACTTTATAACTTCTCTAAAATTTTAAATTTTAAAAAAAATATTTACAAAAAAAAATATTATAAATTACTTGAAAAAAATTCTGGGAAAAATTATTACAAACTGAGATATATTTAAATTAGTTGATTTAATATTTTTTTTTAAAAAGCAGATCTTCTACTAGTTCAAAAATATAATGGCCTAAAAAAATGTGAGCTTCTTGTATTCTTGCTGTAATATTACTTTTGACAATTAGTTTAATATCGCAAAATTTTTTTGATTTTCCTCCTAAGTTTCCTAAAAATCCAATTGAAAATATTTTCTTTTTTTTTGCATATTTTAACACTTTTATAATATTTTTAGAATTGCCTGATGTGCTAATAATTAATAATATATCTTTAGATGTTGCTAGCGCTTGAAGATTTCTTAAATAAATATCATCAAAAGAATAGTCATTTCCGCAAGCGGTAATAGTTGAAGTGTCTGTAGCAAGAGTCATTGCGGCTATTGGGGGTCTATTAACATTAGGTCTTAATCTAATTAAAAATTCTGCTGCTAAATGTTGCGCATCTGCTGCTGAGCCTCCATTGCCACATAAAAATATCTTTCCACCATTTCTAATTTTTTTATAAATTTTTTTAGCAGCCTGGTGTATTTCTTTCTCCAGAAATATTAACGATTTTTTTGCCTGAACGGAATCTTGAATTGATTTTTTTAATTTAGCTATCATTATTTCAAAGTACTTTTACCAAACACTTCTCCCTCCATCAATTACGATATTCTGGCCCGTCATATAGCTAGAGGCATCAGTGCATAAAAATTGAATAGCCGACTTATATTCTTCAGGTTTTGCCAATCTGTTTAATGGAATATGTTTTTTAATTTTTTTTATAAAACTATTATCTTGATCATGCAAAACCGGTCCTGGAGATATTGCGTTACATCTAATATTATTTAATGCCCAATATGTAGCTAAATATTTTGTTAAACCAATCAAACCATGTTTAATGACTGAATACATAATTGGCTTAAAGACACCTTTTTTGTAAATCGAATGATTGGGTGCAATGACTGATAAATCAGACGCAACATTTAATATTACTCCTCCGGTATTATTTTTAATCATCATTACTCCAAAAATTTTAGAACACAACATAGCTCCCTTTAAACCCACATCTAGATGATCGTTCCAATCATTTGTATCTAATTTTTCAAACTTGCTACTATTTGACATGTTTTGATTTTTGTTAACTTTAGAATCAATAGCAGCATTATTTATTAAAATATTTATTTTAATATTTTTTTTCTTTAATTTATTTGCTGTTTGTATTATTGATTTTTCTTTAGAAACGTCCATTCTAAAAATTAATATTTTAGACTCTGGAAATATTTGAATTAATTTTTTCTTTAAAAGAATAAGTCTATTAAAATTGATATCGGTTAAGATTATATCAGAATTTATTTCCAAAAGCGCGATTGCATGTTGCTCTCCTAACAATCCTGCAGCTCCTGTAATTAAAGAGAATTTTTTATCCAAACTAAAATTATTCTTAAACATATGAATTATTTATTAGCCGTTGATAATAACATTAATTCTTTCGAGAACCTGACCCATTTAATCTTTAATCTAAAATAATCAGGAATTAGTACTCTTGTTAAGAATGATGACAATTTTAATAATATTTTTAAAAACTTCATTAAAATAGTCTTAGTATTATTTTTTTGATCCCATAAAAGAGGCAATTGTTTAAAACTTTCAACTTCAACATTTTTAAAATTTGTTATCAAATGTATGTCTTGTAAAGAAAGTTTTGTGAAAGGAGTTCGGTGAGAATAGTCTTCGTAAAAACTTTTGTATATATAGTTCCATTCTGGAGTAAGAGTGATTATTATTCCTCCTGGCTTCAGGACTCTATAGGCTTCTTCAAATATTTTTTCAGGGTAATAAAAATGTTCTATAAATGATTTTGAGTAAATAATATCAAAATAATTATCTTGATAAGGCAATTTTTCTTTTGTGAGGTCGCAAGTTACTATTTGTGCTTCTTCGCAATAAGATTTTGCATAATCAGAAATATCTACTCCGTATCCGATCATTCCTCTATTTATAAACTCTTTTAAAAACTCACCACGTCCACAGCCGAGCTCCAATAATGATGCACCACGTGTTAAAAGATATCTATCAATGAGATAATGCACTAGTTTTGATGGATAGTTTGTAAAAGGCTTAATTTTAGGATTATAAATAATATCTACATATTTTTGATTTGTCATAAGCTAAAAAGAATTAAAATTTTTTCGTCTGGCCCCCGTCAACAATATATGTGCATCCTGTAATAAAATTTGATTCTTGTTTTATTAAAAAATTACAAATACTAAAAATATCTTCTATTGAAGCAAATTTATTCATAGGAACATTTCTTTTTATATATTTTTTTGTTGCTATAGGATTATACTGAATTTTTTTTTCCCACAAAGATCCTTTAAACATAACATTTCCTAATGCTATAGCGTTGATTGAAATTCCATTTTCTGAAAAAATATATGAAGCTCCTTTCACATAATTATTGATTGCTGATTTAGCAATTGAATAACCTAATGGGGAACCTTTGATGTTCTCAACACCACATATTGAAGAAATACAAATTATTTTACTCTTATTATTTTTTAATATTGGAAAAGAAAAATTTATCGTATTGATTGTTGGAAAAAAATTATTTTTGAAAGCATGAGAAAAATCTAAATGATTTTTTTTAAAATTACTCTGTCCATAGTTGCAAATTAAAAAATCTATTTTTTTATATTTTTTTTTAATTCCTTTAATAATTTTCTTTATTGAATTTTCTTCTGTTAAATCACCTAAGAAATAACTACAATTATTGAGAGTCTTAGATGCCTTTTTAAGATTAGTTAAATTATTACTATTGATAATTACTTCAAATCCTAAATCTAAAAAATTTTTAGCTAACTCAAATCCTATACCTGAAGAAGATCCTGTGATAAAAATATTTTTTTTCATTACTTTAAAGAAAGTGTTAATCTAAAATCTTTTTAATATATTGTAGATTTATTTTCATCTCCTTAATATCATTATTATTTTCTGACCTGGCAGTCTGAAGAATTATATGGTTTTTATACTTAATTTTTTTTAATAAATTAAAAATAATTTTAAAATCTACATTTCCACTGCCAAGCCTAACACTTTTGCCCCCTAAAATTCTATCTTTAATATGTACTCCTTTAATAAATCTACCATAATAATAAAATTCTTTTTTGGGATCATATCCTAAAGATGCACTATTTCCTGAATCGTAATTAATTCCAAAAACATCTGGATTGAATTTTTTAATAAAGTCTTTTAATTTTTTGGGGCTGTAATCTGATTCAAACAAAATAGTAATTTTATTTTTTTTTAAAAAATTTGCTAAACTTGAAAAAACATTTATTATTTTCTTTTCTTGCCAAAAATTTTTAATTGATCCATTGTCAACTAAAGGAACGACAATAAATTTAATTCCTATTTTTGAACATGCGTAAGCAATTTTTTGAAAATCTTTTATATTCTTTTGATGATTCTTTTTTTTCCAAAAAGGGTCTTGCATAAAACAGTCGCCCGTTAGAGAAATAATTTTAATAGCATGCTTTTTTTTTAATATTTTGATTTGTTTTATTTCTTTCGCCTTAAATATTGGATTTAAGAAAATATTTTTATAATCCAAAGTCCATTCTATAAATTTTAATCCTAATTTTTTGGCCAGAGAAAATTCTTTTTTCCACTCTTTAAAGGGGAAAGACTGTATTTGATTGTCAATCATAGGAGAAAGTCTGCCCTGCATACTTCCTAGCATAGATACAAATTTCATAACTCTTCAACTAATTCTAAAAAAGCACCTTCTGGAGTTCTGCAATAAGTCATCTTGACCATTCCATCAGTTGATCTTTTAGGCGGTGAATTAAAGATAATTTTTTTTTTTTTAAAAATTTGATACATAAATTCAATGTTTTTTACTGTCAGTGAGATATGTGTGTAGCCATTTGTATATGGCTCAATGCTTGTTCTTTTAAATCTTGGAGGATTTGAAAAATATAACAGTTCAATTAAATTTTTATAGCTATCCTCTAATTTTAAAGTCTTAACTCGTACATTTTTGTAACCAATAACTTTATCTATTAGCTCCCCTTTTTCATTTAGTTTTTTTTTAATTTTGAAACCAAGAAGATCTACCCAGAAATAAAGAGATTTTTTTAAATTTTTTGTTACAATTCCTGTGTGTCTAATCTTGATCATAAAAACTACTTCACTAACTCTTCTGTAATAACTTTATCCAAGATATCAACGCCTTCGATAAGAGCATTGTTAGTTATTGTTAATGGAGGCCCGATTTTTATAGATTCTCTTCCTGTGTAAACTACTAGCAGGCCTTTTTCCAAACATTTTTGAACAATTAATCTCAAAACTTCTTTAATATTTTTTCTTACATTTAAACTAAATATTAGAGCCGCTATCAACCCTTTTCCTTCAACAAACAGAATTTCTTTTGGAAATTTTCTTCTAATCGCATGAAGTTTTTCAAATAATATTTTCTCTTTTTTTTTTGTATTTATTATTATTTTTTTTTTATTTATTTCATCAATAACTGCTAAACCGGCATAACAAGCTAATGGATTAGCAGAATGTGTACTACTCATATTTCCTATCTCCGGCAAATCCATTATTTTTTTTCTTCCTAGTACTGCCGAAACTGGAAACCCTCCTCCCATTCCTTTTCCACAACAAATTAAATCTGGCTTAATACCATAATATTCGTAACCAAATCTATATCCGGTTCTTCCAAACCCAGATTGCATTTCATCAAATGTAATCAATATTTTATTTTTTTTACATATCTTATCTAAAAGTTTTATATATTCTTTAGGGTAATATAACGCCCCCCAGCCTTGAAAAGTTTCTACCATTACGCCACAAACATCCTTTTTTATATCAATTTTTTTTTCTAACTTTTTTAATGAATTAATTAAAAATTGTCGTGGACTATTTTTTTTTAAGGCCCATGGATATGGAAATGGCAGATGATAAATATTCGGATCATGATAACCGATCCATTCTTTTTGTTTGGTATTTCCACTCATCATTTGAGCTCCCATTGTTCTCCCGTGCCAATTGCCTTCAAAACAAATTATTCCTAATCTTCTTTTTTTATTTTTTTGACCATGCATTCGCATTAATTTCAACGCTGCTTCTGTTGCTTCCGTTCCAGCTGACATTAAAAATACTTTTTGAAAATTTTTACCAGCGAACGTAATCAATCTTTTGAGATATTTTTCTCTAATTTTATTAACATATGCATAAGAATGTAAAAGATTTTTGTTAAGTCCGTTTTGAATATATTTTATAAGTCTAGAATTAGAATGCCCTATATTGGCGACAAATATCGTTGACGTGAAATCAATAAATTTATTGCCGGCAATATCAAAAATATTAAAATCCTTTGCTTTATCCCAAGCGATAGGCATTTGACCATGCATTGATCTGGATTCAATTTTAGACAGACTCTTAATTAATTTTTTTGTGCCGGGCGCTGGTATTGATGTGTGAATAAATATATTTTTTGTTTTAATAAAATATTTCTTTTTCATTTATAATTTTTAAGATTTTTTTTAAAAAGATATTCAATATATTTAAACTGTTCTAAACTATCTACCTCTTGTGTATTTTTAGTTATATAAGCCATTACTTTATTACCAAAAAGTTTTTTATTTTTTAAGACAAAGTCTTTTCTATAAATATCTATTACTCCATTTGCCACATATGTAGTCTTAAAATCCTGTCTTGGTTTATTAAGCTCCTCTAGGCTAAGCTTTAAATTAGCAATTGGTCTTAATTCTTCTTTATAAATTTCAAATGACTTATATGCCGTTTCTGACATTTCATGAACAGATCTTAAGGATTTGTATTTTGATTTTGCAAATAATTTGATTGCTTTATCTATATCATAAATGTTTCTTTTGGGTGTTGTGGGTCGAATATGAGTTATAATATCATAATCAACGTGTTTTAACTCTTCAATTGCATGAGCTATAAATTCATAATCTGTAGATCTGTCATTCGAAATGTGTTTTGGTCTAATAATTATTTCATGTGCACCAAATTTTTTTGCTATTTGGGCGTACTTTTTTGAATCTGTAGAAATTATAATTTTATTAATAAATTTTGATTTTAAACAAGTTAGAATTGACCATGCAATTAGAGGTTTCCCATTTAAAAGTTTAATATTTTTATTTCTTATACTCTTAGACCCTGATCTGGCGGGAATAATTGCTATTACTTTTGGTTTCAAAAAACTTATTTCTCCCAATATCTTAACTTCTTGGCAACTTCTATTTCGCAATCAAATATATCTTTTTCTTTTTTCCCGATAACAACGGGTATCTTTCTTATGATATTAACCAATTCCTTTAGTCCTTTTTCTTCCAAAGAAGCCGCTTGATCACTTCCATACATAGATCTATCGATAGTGATGTGTCTTTCTATGCTAGTCGCTCCTAAGCATGCTGCAATAACAGATGGAGAAACTGAAGGTTCATGACCACTATATCCAACTTTACATTTGTATCTATTCTTTAGATCTTCAATTATGTGGAGGTTTAACTCGTTTTCCTGACAGGGATAGGCTGAAACTGTATGCATCAATTCAAATTCACATTTATTCAACTTAAAAATCTCTACAGCTTTATCAATCATTTTATAGTTACTCATTCCAGTAGAAATAAATGTATATTTTTTTCTCTTTGCAACTTCTTCCAAAAAATTTATGTTAGTTATCATTGCAGAAGCAACTTTATTATAGAATAAATTGTATTGATCCAAAAACTCTAAACTGGGCACGTCCCAAGCTGAAGCAAACCAGATAATATTATTATTTCTGCAAAATAAATTTATTTCATCGTATTCTTTCTTTTCGAATTCTAAACCTACTTTTTGATCTCTTTGAGTGCTACCCCAAGGACTCTCTCGTGGTTTATCTAATTCTTCTTTTGAATAAACAACATTCACTGTTCTTTTTTGAAACTTCACCGCATCACAACCAGAATTTTTTGCAAGCATAATTAAATCTTTGGCAACATTAATATTACCATTATGATTGATTCCTATTTCAGCAATAACAAACATATTTTTTTTATTAAATTATAGCGACACTATATATAGCTATTTATAATAACTATAAACAATATACTATAAGCATTATTGCAATTAATAATAGCTCTTAAGTAACAAAATACTTTTAATGACTGATATTTTACAAATAGTTAGACCTTATAATAATTTTTTAAAAAATTTTTATTTAAGCAACAACACTGAGCTGCTAAATTATCAAGACCATTTAAATAAACTATTAGATCAAAAAGATTTTTGGTCAAATTCACTAAAAAATAATTTAAAAAATTTTAATACTAAAATTTTGATTTCCAACGATATAAATATTCAAAAAAAATGGATAACCGAAATTTTAGAAAAAAAAGAAAAACATACTCTTGGACAAATATTAGAAAAGCAGATCAATTATATTAATCCAAAAATAATTTTTTTTCAGAATATTTATGATTTGAAAGAAAATATTGCTCTTATAAAAAATAAAAAAATTAAAATAATATTTTTTGACGGTATTGCCTATAATAATATTAATTTAGCAAAACAAGTTCATGGAATAATAACTTGTTTAAAATCTTCAGAAAGATTTTATAAAAATTATAATAATAATATTTTATATATGCCCCATGGCTTTGATGAAACTATTAAATTTAATAACGATAAAAAAGAAATAGATATATCTTTTATAGGAAGCGTATCTCACAGTGGTCATTTTGAAAGAGCCAATAATTTATTTGAGTTAAATAAAAAAAATAATATTGATTTTTGGCTTGGAGATATGCCAACTAATAAGAAACTATTAAAATTGATACCTTATTATTTATTAAAAAAAAAACCAATTGCTACTCTAAAATATATAAGAGCCCTCAACTTATTTAAAAAAAAAAACCATGGGGGAGTCTTTGGATTGGAAATGTACAAAATCTTAAATAAAAGTCACCTGACTTTAAACTTACATATCGAAAATGCGGGATCAGAAGCAGCGAACATGAGAATGTTCGAGGCAACTGGCGTTGGTTCTTGTTTAATAACGGACTATAAAGAAAATATTAAAGATTTTTTTGAGCCTGATAAGGAAATTGTAGTTTTTAAAGACTTAGATGAAGCAACAGAAAAAATAAATTATTTAATAAATAACAAAAATAAAGCCATTGAAATCGGAATAAATGGTAAAAACAGAACGCTAAAGGATCATAGCCTAAGAATTAGATGGCAGAGTTTTGAAAATTTTTTAGTAAGTAAAATTATTTAAATTTAATTTTAATTTAATTTCCATAAGTAAGTAAAATCAAAATATTTTTTGAAATTAATTTTTATAAAATTATTCTTATCTTTCTTAGAAAATAATAGCCTATACTTTTTCTTCATTATTTTTTCTAAAATCAATTTATTTAAAAGTCTAAAAGGATAACAAATCAATTGGTCTTTAAATCTTGAAGATAATGGACCAGGTCCATTCTCTGATAATAAAGTTTTTTGCATAATTATAGTTGGAATTGTATCTTTCTCTACTATGTCACTAAGATAGGTGCGGGATATATAAATATATTTAGCTTTTAAGGATAGTAGGTTTTTTAAATAATCATAAGGTTTAGAAAGATATACTAGAACGGATGACATAATTACTAAATCAAATTGAATATCCTTAATATTTTTATTACCTGAAAAAAAAAATAAATTTTTATCTGCATTTTTTAATGAGAAAGATCTTGTTAAAGATTTAGTTTCTAAAATAAACCAATTAAATTTTTTATTTGGAAAAAATTTTTTAAATATATAATATAGAGTGCCACCTCCACCGCCTACATCTAATATATTGTATATATTTTTTTGTTTAATTGTATTTTTTAATAAAATAGCATCTTCAAATATAAATTTGTTTTTATTTATATTTAATCTTTTAACATTTATTTTAAAAAGATTAGTTTTTTCTAAAATAACATCCTTTAAAATTTTAGCTTCATAAGAACTTCTTGAAGAAGAATTTCGTAATTTTTTAATAGAAAAGAATCCCAAAAAATTTTTTAAGGAAAAAATATATATTTTAAGAAAAAAAGATCTCACAAATAACATTAATATAATTATATTATTGTATATAACTTTTGATTAAATAAAAAACTTTATTTAAGTACAAAGAAGCTGTTCTTGTTCTTGAAAATAATTTTATATCTTTTTTATAGAGAATTTTTTTTTTAACAAATTTATCCATTATTTTATAGATATCTACATGGTTATATGGATTAAAATAATGAGCATTATCAATTAATTGTTCCCTAGCCCCGGGATAATTAGATATCAAGACCTGTTTTCCTCTTGCGAAAGCCTCCAGAGGAGGAAGATTTTCTGGGCCTGATGTTGAGGGATATATTAAACATTCGCAACCGTCATATAAAGCTATTAACTCAGCAATAGTTACAAATCTTAAAATTTTTATGCGTTTATTTAATCCCTTTGCCTTAATAAGGTTTTTAATTTTAGCAAAATATTCTCTATCTTTACAATCTCCCGTTAGAACCAATTGATAGTTATCATGAAAAGAATTAAAAATACTAAAAGCTTCTATTAGTCTTAAATGATTTTTATGTGCCCAAAAATTAGCTGGATATAAAAAATATTTTTTTAAATTATATATTTTTTTCCTTTTTTTAAATTTTTTAAAAAAAATTGAAGGTGTCGGGTGCGGAATAAAAAAAACTTTTTTTTTATTAATTAAATAATGTTGATTTAACTCACTATATCCTACTTTAGTGCCTACTATTATTTTCTTACTATTTTTCAATAAAACTGAGATTACTTTATGCCTAAACAAGCCGACTAGAAAAGACCCAGTTTCTTTGTAACGGGGGTTTGTTTTATGCTGAATATCCCATATCGTGGTTATATAGGGAATATTTAAAGGGTACATATTTTCTGATGATAAAAACCAAACTAGATTTACAGAATTTTTTTTAAAATAGTCATTATATTTATTAAAGTTAAAATAATTAAATATTTTTAATAAAAAAGGAAATGAACTTAATAAAAAAATTTTAAACTTAGAATCGTAAACTAAACAAAAATCTATTTTATTTTTTTTTAATTCTTTTGAAAAATATTGGTTTTGTTCGTTTCTTATGATAAAATAAAAGCTAAATAAATCATTTTTTCTTTTAATTAAAGCATCAAATAGATCTTTTGTGATTGTATAACCGCCTCCGTCTTTGGAATTTCTTCCGGCTAAAACAATACCTACATTCATTTAGTATAACTAATATGCCGACTTAATTTTTTTACAAATATAAAATATTTTTGCTTCAGATAAATTAATGCTCGATGGTAAATACAGCCCGTTATCCCATAAATAATTACTATTAGGGGTTAAATAATCTTTTTTATTATATATTTTTTTAAAGCACGGTTGTTTTCTTATTGATAAAAAGAAACTTCTAGTTTCAATGCCAAATGATCTAAGTTTTTTAGATAATATAATTTTATTATTTTTCTTATATAAATTAAGAATGCCAATCATCCAAAAAGTGTTAATTGAATTTTTTAAAGATTCTTGGAGTCTAACTCCATCAAAATCTTTTAAATATTTTTTATATAAATTTGCAATTTCAATTTTTTTTTTAATAATACTATTTATTCTTTTCAATTGGGACAAGGCTAAAGCTGCTTGATAGCCTGTTAATCTGAAATTATATCCTGCAATATAATGAACAAAACGTTTTTTTGTAAAACCAAGATTTCTCATAAGTTTTAATTTTTCTGCAATTTTTTTATTATTAGTAGTCAAGATTCCGCCTTCTCCTGAAGTGATCGTTTTGTTAGCATAAAAACTAAAACAGCCAATATCGCCAAAACTCCCAACTTTTTTGTTATTAAAAGCAGAACCATGTGCTTCGGCAGCGTCCTCGATCACATATAAATTATATTTATTTGCAATCTTTAGAACTTTCTCCATATTGACTGGGTTCCCTAAAAAATGAACAACAATTATAGCTCTAGTTTTTTTTGTAATATATTTTGAAATTTCATCTTCATCTATATTCCAAGTATCTAATCTTGAATCTACAGCTACAGGCTTACAATTATTATGATAACAGGCCAAGGCGGTGGCAATATTTGTTGTTGCGCTAACAAGGATTTCGCTTCCAGCATTTATATTTAGTGATGCCACCGCCAAATGCAAAGCAGTTGTACCACTAGAAACAGCAACACCAAATCTACTACCACAATAATTAGCAAATCGTTCTTCAAGATCAATAATCGAATGGCTAAAATTTCCAGAAATCTCTTTTCTTCTCAAAGATAATAAAACACTTTTGATATCGTTGTTGGTAATAACTGGATTGAATACTGGTATCATTATTAATAATATGTCTATTTCAATTTTAAATTATTTTTATATAAATAAATGTATTCTTTTAAATCAGTTTTACATAAGATTTTGCATATCTTAATGCCCATTATACTTTTAGGATTTTCTGCTGAATATCTATCTCCTAATTTACTCTTAATAAATTTGATTTTTTTTGAAAAGAATTTAGCAACATTCAAAATCTTGTATAATTTATTATTTGAAACTTGATAATGTCTATTTTTGGATTTTTTCCAAGCATAATAACAAGCATTCACTACGTCTTTAATATAAGTAAATTTTCTAGTTTGTTTTCCATTGCCGGAGACAGTTAATGGTTTATTGTTGCTATACTGCCTTTCAAAAATACCAATAACCGTAGCCATTTTGCCGTATTTAATATGGCCTGGTCCGTAAACGTTATAAAAATATAAAACCTCAAAACTAAATTTAAACCATTTTCTAAGATTAATTAACATTTTTAGATTTCGAGATTTTGTAAAAGCATACGGAGATAAATTCTCATCTTCGCCTTTATTTCCAAAACTGGCAGAAGTTGCTGAGTAAATCAATTTAGTTTTATTTTTTAAACAGTATTCTATAACTTTTGCAGTCCCATGAATATTGGATGAAAGACAATTAGATAATTGAAAAAAACTTTCATGAATTCTTGAAAACTCTCCAAAGTGAAAGAGGCACTTAATCTTTCCCTTATAGGGAATTAGTATTTTTTCAATATTACGGGTATCACCTTTAATGTACTTAGTACGATTACTAAAAATATGATTTTTTTTTGATCCACTGGTATAATTATCAATGCTAATAATTTTACTATTAGTTTGGGAAATTAAAAATTTTATAAGGTTTGATCCTATAAACCCAGCCCCCCCAGTCACAACTATAAAATTTTTCATGAAAATTAAATCAATTAATAATTATTGATTGAGTTAAGTTTGTCATTTTCAAAAACTGATATCATCTCTTTAATTCCCATATCTAAATTAATTTTTGCTTTAAAACCCTTTCTTTCTATCTTTGAATTGCTAACAAAATAATCTCTTTGGTCCGGGTCTTTTATGCCTTTTACAATTTGAATAACTATTTCCTTCTTATATTTTTTGATCTTTTTAGCTAATTGATACTTTGTTATATTAGCATCTGATAAACCAAGATTATAAGTATTAGATTTCAAATAAGAAAATTTTTCTATTGCAAAAATTATACCGTTAACAACATCTCTTACATGTATAAAATTTCTTCTAAAGTGAGGCTCAAATATTTTTAATAAACCATTTTTTACACTTTCATAAACCATATAATTTACTAATAGATCTGTTCTCATTCTATATGAATAGCCAAAAACGGTTGCTAGTCTAAAACAAACTGAATTCTCAAATTTTAAAACTTCTTGTTCTGCTTCAATTTTAGTTCTGCCATATAAAGATATTGGTTTTAATGGCGATTCTTCAGTACAGAATTTATTTTTTTCTCCTATTCCATAACCAGAGTTAGAATTCATATATATAATTTTCTGTCTTTTTTTAAGATTACTCAAAATAAATTTTATTGATTCATAATTTGTTTCCACAGCTTCTTTTTTGTTGTTTTCACACAATGGAGCCCCCACTAAAGCAGCTAAGGGTATAATAAAATCATAGTTTGGAATTATTTTCTTTAAAAGTTTTTTATCTCTAACATCATTTTTTATAAATTTAAAATTAGAAAAAAATTTTAAATGATTAAGTGAAGATGACGAATATCTTAGATCATCAACAACCGTTACATTTTTTCCTTTATTTACCAACACAGTAGATAACATTGACCCTATATATCCAGCTCCACCCGTTATTAAAAAATTTTTCATAAATTATAAATAAGATTATTATTAAAATATTTTTTTACAGAATTAATAATATTACATATTTTAATTATTTTTTTTGAATCTAAGCCAGGGAAATTTCCTATGTAATAACCAAAAAAATGAACTTGCTCTACATTTTTAAAAATTTCAATTTTAATTTTATTAGTATATTTTTTTAAATACGGTTGTCTTAATTGATTTCCACCTCCAGCATTCCCCCTTCTAAATTCTATAGAATTTTTTTTCATAATTTCCTCAAATTTATTCCTAATAAAAAAAGATTTGGTTTTTAAAATAACTGGAAAAGCATAATTAGAAATGCCTTCGAGATTGAAATTTTTATAAAAAATATCTGAATCTAAATATCTTAAAAATAATTTAAAATTTTTATTACGACTTTTAATATTTGAGTTTAGTCTTTTAAGCTGATTAATTCCAATAACTGCCGATATTTCATTATTTCTCATATTAAAACCGGGGTATAAAAAAATAAATTTGGGAGACAGTTTCTTGTATTTATTTATCATTTTCCTCTCGAAATTGTGATTTCCAGATTCCCTAACCATTCCGTGACTTCTTAACATTCTTATCATTTCAAATATTTTTTTATTATTAGTGCATATCATACCTCCTTCTATTGTTGATAAATGATGAGCATAATAAAAAGAAAAATTTGAAATGATCCCGTATGTTCCTAATTTTTTATTCTTGAAAGTGGCGCCATGTGATTCACAAACATCTTCGATTAAAAGAATTTTTTTCTTTTTTATAAGTCTTAATAAAGAATCTGACAATCCATTAAACCCTTGGGCATGTGTAATAAAAATTGCTTTTGTATTTTTATTAATTTTTTTTTCAATCTCACTTTCGAGCATACAAAGATTTTTTAAATTTATATCGACAAAAACTGGCTTAAAACCATTATTAATAACCGAAACTATATCTGAAACCCAAGTAAGGGTTGGGACAATAACCTCTCCTCCATCTCCATATAATAATTTTAAACTCAGCATTGTTAAATAATTTGCTGAAGATCCTGAATTCACAAAAACGCTATACTTAACACCTAACCAATTTGACCATTTTTTTTCAAAATTTTCTACATTTTTTGATTGTGTTAGAATATTATTATTTTTTAAAAAATTTGAAGCCAAAAGAAGATCTTCTTTTTCAAAATTATTATACATTAATGGGTGAAAAAATTTCATGATATTTTAATTATTGCTTTTAAATATTATCTTAGAACCATCACTTTCGAATTTGAAAGGGATAGTGATAAAATGACTTAACTTTTTTAAAAAATATTTCATTTTATCTCTTGGTACATAAAATAAAAAAAAACCTCCCCCACCAGCGCCTAATAGTTTTCCTCCCACAGCACCATTTTGAAGAGCAAAATCATAAATATAATCGATCTTTTGATTACTTATAAATTTACTAACTGATTTTTTTATCCTCCATGTATCATTTAATAATCTTCCAAAATCTAAATAATTATTTCCCTTAATTAATTTTAGTGCAATTTTAGTATGGCTAATAACTTCAAAAATATCTTTTTTATTTTTATTTACTAAATTTTTCACGTAATTAATCGTGATATCATTTGCTAATCTATTTATTCCTGTAAACACCAGTACTAAATTATTGCTAAAATTATTTAAAATATTTTGATTGGTTATAACTGGCTGGACTTTAAAAATATTTTTTTTTTCGAAAGTTATTAAATTAAAACCTCCATAACTTGCGGCAACCTGATCTTGGGATCCAACAGTTTCTTTAAGAACATTTTGTTCTAAGAATATACTTTCTTGAGCTAAAGTACGTTTATTAATATCTTTTAGAAAAAAATTATTGAGAACATTTAAAAACCCAACAACAAATGAAGAACTGGAACCCATGCCGCTCTTAGAAGGTAAATCTCCATCATAATGAATTTCTAATCCAATTTTTTTTAAGAAATTTTTTTTTTCAAAAAACTTTAACGCTTCTTTAATAACGCGATGCTTAATTTGTTCTATTTTTTTTGTCTGTTCTATTTTGGAATAAACAATTCTAAATCTATGATTAAAAAAAGGAGGTAGCAATCTACATGAGATATATAAGTATTTGTCTATTGTAGCTGACAATACTTGACCTCCATGCTTTCTGTACCAAGAAGGATAATCTGATCCACCTCCAAAAAAAGAAATTCTATAAGGCGTTTTAGAAATAATCATTTACTATTATTTTTACAGATTTATTAATTACAATTATATATCAATTATATACAAGATATAAAAATATTCTTAAATTAAAATTAAACATCCAAATGTTTTCATTTAATAATTTTATAATAAATAAAAATAATCATTATTTGTTAATAAAATTCGTATTATATATAACATATTACTTTGTATGTTATTTTTTACTTGTTATACCTTTATTAATAATAAAAATATTTATTAAGTATTCAAAAAATATAATTATAATTTCAAATTATTATCAAGCCAACACAAAAAAAAAACATAAATTTTTATACCCAATTGATTTAACCTTAAAAAAATTTTTATTAAAAAAAAAAATTAATCTTAATATTAAAAAATTTTATACTGATAAGTATAATAATAATTTTTTAATATTTAAATTTCTAAAATTTTTTCTTCAAACAAGACCAAAATATATAATTTGTCCAATTGATTATAATCATTATGATAATAGTTTAAATTATGTATTGCTAATAATATTAAAATTTATCTTTAATATAAAATTTATTTCTATCTGCGATGATCCTGCGTGGGGAATTAACTTTCTTAGATATAAACTCGGTATAAAAATTTTTGATATACAAATTGCATGGCCTTATGCCTATGCTGGTAATAAAAAATTTTTGATACCTCTTACAATTCTAACTAAAGAGAATAAATTTATTAATTTTAAGAAAAAAAATATAAATATTAGTTATATTGGAAGGAATTATGGTGAAAGAAAAGAAATTATAGAATATTTAGAAAAAAATAATATTAAAATACAAAAATACGGTGAAGCTTATAATAAAATTATAAATGAAGATCAGTATTATAAAATTTTACTAAAAACAAAAATTGTTATAAATTTTCCAAAAAATATTAATCACAAAGATATTATATATCCATATCAAATACGAAATAGGGTTTTTGAATCAATTGGGAGTGGCTGCCTATTATTTGATCAAAAAAATGTATTATTAGAAAATTTTTTTGCAGAAGGAAAGGATTACATAAAATACAAAAACAAGCCCGATCTACTTAATAAAATTAGATATTACTTAAAAAATTATAAAAATATTGGGGAAAAAATAGCAAGCAATGCTCATCAAAAATTAAACACAAAATTTTCAAGTTTTAGTGTTTGGTCAACTATTTTTAGTAATTTAGAAAAATAATATCTGTTTAAATAATATTTCTAAAAAATATATATTTTAATATTTTTCAAATTTTATTTTTCATTATAATAGTCTCCATACTCAACTAAAATAGTGCTTTTGCCGTCTTTTCTATTAAGGGCTTTTTTATAACTAGAAAAAATAATATTAGGATCGTCTAATCTAATAATATCAAGATTAGGACACATCTTCTTAACTGCAAATGTAAAATCGCCAATATGTTGACAGTGCGGATGTAATGGTCTTTTTGAACCTATGCTGGTTCTAATAATCATTTTAGTTTTAAATTCATTTTTAGACATTAAAGAAATTTTATCTATGTGATTTACTAACTGATTCATTGCACACATAATGAAATTCCATCTTGGGAATATACTGACGGGAACATAACCATTTAAGGCCAAGCCCAAAGTCATACCCATTTGCATTTCTTCTGCTACGGGCAATTCTAACAATTTATTTTTTTTAATTTCTACTAAAGTATTTGTCATTGCTGTACCTTTGTAAGCGACGGCTTGTCCAATAAATAATGTTTTGGGATGCAAACCTAAATATGTCATGGATTTTTTTAAATTTAAAAAATACTTCATAAGTTTTTATTAAAACTGAACTCTCTGACCTGCTCCAGCATGAGGATATTTATTTTTGTATTTATAATATGTTATAAATTTTTTATTTTTATTTATTGAGTATGTTAAAATATTGCTAGCCCAAGTTTTTCTAGTATCAGTACAAACAGATTCATTATTATCTTCAATAATAAAATGTATAGGAAGATTAAAATTAATAGCATATTTAATGCTTTCGTGTGCAATCCCTGTTTCTGAAGTCATGTCTCCTAAAAAGCAAAAAACTTTATCTTTTTTTTTTTTTAATTTTAAAGAAAAAGCAACTCCTAAAGCTATTGGAAGTATACCTCCCACAATTGCTGAGGAATATATTTTATATTTTGGAAAACATAATGATATTGATCTTCCATTAAGAATTTCTTTCTTTAATAAATAAGAAGGAACACCTTTTAACAAACAATGATAATGAGATCTCCAAGAACAAAAGATCCAGTCATTAAATTTTATTTTTTTAAAGATCTTGATAAGTTGTCTTTCATTTCCATAACTTAAATGTATGGGGGCCTTGATTAAACCTTTATTAAAAATATTAGCAATTTCTTCTTCAAAGGAAATTAATTGGTATGAATTCATTTGTAATTCGATTTAATTAAATTTTTATAAAAAATAAAAAAAAAATTACTAAATATTATAAACAATATTTTTGAATTTAAAAATTTTTTCAGTGCATAAATCAAGCCAATTGAGCTATTAGTAACGGTAAGCTTAACGTGTTACCACGCTTCCACACCCGTCCTATCAACGTCGTAGTCTACGACGGCTCTATAGGAAGAAC
>Ga0214921_10000990_pt1 | contig 49719 bp, 63 predicted proteins | sample LL1505_MetaG_FD_177992 | JGI IMG/M metagenome (GOLD analysis project Ga0214921, IMG submission 177992) | Freshwater microbial communities from Lake Lanier, Atlanta, Georgia, United States - LL-1505 | ecosystem: Environmental > Aquatic > Freshwater > Lake | place: USA: Georgia | collected... | reverse complement strand
TTTAGCATCTTTTCCTACTGCGGCAATAGTTGCTTGTGTAACCTTACGCATAAATGCATCTGTATTTTCACCCTGTGCTTGATAGAATGATTGATTAACTACAACTGTAGATCCGCTTGAAGGTGCTGTTGATGATCCTAATTGTTTTGCTCCAGATGGAACATTATAGCTTGGGCTGGCATATGGAATATCAGATAAATTAGGAATAACCATATTACCAAAGACTAGCTCTGGGCCTCTATCTCCTACAATTGTAGGGATTTTAGGATCAAGTCCTTTCATTCCATATCCCGCTTTTTTAATTTTAAGAGGGACATTTCCGTTTTTATCAATACCACCGTCTAGTATGTAATCTTTTCCATTAATTCTGACCGACTGGCCTTTAAAAATATTTTCTTTTGAAAATCCTTGATTAACCAAATCTGCAGCAGAAACTGTATAAGACTTGCTATCATAAGGATTAAATCCATCAGAAAAAATATTTCCAACTACGCCTGCAACATTAGTTGTTGTTTTAATTTTAATATTTAAATCTTTATTTCCGCCAATTCCATCTTTAAGGCTCTTGCCTCCAACTACTATATCATTAGCTGTGATGTTTCCTCCACCAGTACTAATTCCTTTTACGGCTAAATCTGAAGCGGATGCTGCTGGTGAGGTAGCCCCAACCCATCCATTTTTTCCTGGGTAGCCAGCAGAAGCGGTCGGTAGTTTACCTCCCGCTGCCGTTGTTGGCGCAACTAATCCTTCTGATAAATATTTTCCAACGTTGGTTTGATCAAACTGTTCTTTAGTTCCATTTGGGTGCTCATCTAACCATTTTGCAAGATTAAGACCATATGCAGTTTGTGTATTATTTAAATTATCAATAGTTCCTGTAAGTGTTAATATTTGTTTGTCTAGTGCAGCTATGTTTTCCCCAGCAATTGATGCTGCTGTAGCAAGCTTATCATTAGCATCATTAATTTTTTTAATTTCTGCAAGTGGTCCCGCATTTGCTTTTTCTGCTGCTGCTTGAATTGCTCTTGTTTGCCCAGTCGTCTGCATGCTTTGAACAGCAGATTGATATCTTAATCTTGCTTGGGCAGCCTGTTGAGTATTTCCTGTAGACTCTGCAAATTGAACTTCTAGTTTTGCAGATTCCATTTCACGATTAAGATCGGCATCTTCTTTTGCTGCATTTAAAGCTTTTATTCTAGAGTCTGCTAATTTATTAGTTGCATCTATTTGGTCTTGCAATTCCTTAAGTCTCGCTTTAGAGTCACCCGCAGCTTTAGCACTTTGTCCAGCGGCAGCTTTTGCTGCAGCTGCTCGTTGTTTTTGTAAAGAAGTTAATTTGCTATATTCATCTGCTAGCAATCCAGGGTTGTCCTTTGTACCCTTATTGGCTGCAATAACTTGTTGGCTTATTGCATTATTTAAATTATAAAGTGCTGCTGTTTGATCTGCAGTTAATTTAGAAAGATCTCCTGCAAGTCCTGCCGCCTGCAATCTAAGCTTTTGCCAAACACTTACAACAGTATCTGATGTGCTAGCCAACTCTTTAATAGCTGGATTTGCTTTTGCCATTTCATTAATTGTTTGTTTTGTAATAGTAGTTTGTCCATACTGACTTTTCTTTAGCAAATCCATCATTCTTAATTCCGCGTTATATTGACTTATTTTTTCAGTGTGACCTGATTTATCTTTTCTTGCCGCTTCTTCGCTCTTAGAAATAATTTCAGAAATACCAGCATCAATTGCTGTTAATGAAGTATTTAAAGCAGCCGCCTGTGCTTTTGCTTCACCTAATCTCGCTGCTGAATTATATCCTTTAAGAGATCCAACTGCGGCACCTTGAGCGTCTTGAATTGCTGAAAAATCTTTATTCCCTACGGTTGAAGATGCGGCCATTCCAGATTTTTGAGATAAAGCAAACATTGCATAAATTTTCTTAGTTGCTTCATCAGCTGACATTCCTGCTGCAATAAGTTGTTCTTTAAGTTGTACAGCAACATCGCCTAACTTTGCATTTTTTGTAGAGTTAATTAATTTTATTTGATCTTCATATGCGCCTTTAACTTCACCCTTAAGCTTTTGATATTCAGTAATAGTCATTTTAATTGGTATGCCAGCTGAGGTCATACTTTGATATGCAAGCTTATTAGCCTCCATTAAATCTTTTGATTTTTGAATGCTATCTTTAATTTTTTGATTATAGTCCGTATATTTTAATCCAGCTTTAGCAGCGGCATCGGCTGTAAGGCCGTAGCTTAAAGCATTTAATTTTAATTGTTCTTGATGTTTTTTCCATTGATTAATTCCAACAACTGTAGCTGCTGTTACTGCTGCAATTGCAATTCCAATTGGATTAAACGCCATGGGTAGTCTTGCAAGAATTGGTCCCATTCTTGTTAAAACTCCAGAGAATCTTCCTCCTGCTGATCCAAGTGAATTTAATTTAGATGCAAGTTTTTCTGCTGGGCCAAATGATTTTGTAAGATGCTCCATTGAAAAGTTTTTTGAAAACATTCCATTTTCCATACGTGGTCCTTCTAATGGCATCTTTGGTTGGCGCATACCCATTCCGCCCGTCATAGAGCCTTGACCCAACATTGATCCAAGGAACATTCCTATGGTTCCTCCGCCTGGAATTCCACTCATTTGTCCTAATGTTTGTCCTGCCACTGAACCTAAACCGCTTAAAGCTAGTCCTTTAATAACTCCGCCTATACCGTATCTAGGAATCATTCCACCATTTGCATAGCCTGGAACCATTCCTCCCTTGTTCATTCCAAACATTTGTTTTCTTACTTTAATTGTTGAAGGGGTCCATTTACTTGAATTCCAATTTGCAAACTGAGTTCTTAATATTTCTCTATCAATTTTGCTTAGGCTTTTACCACCAGACGACAGAACATCTCCTGCTGCTGATTTTAATAGAGTATCTACAATATGAGGCTCTAATGCATTTTTTAAACTTCCCTGTGCATCTTTTACATATCCATATGGTCTTTCTTTTTCAAGATTTTCTATAAGCTTTCCATACATTAAGTTTTGTGCTTTAGGAGTTAATCCAGAACTACCAAAAAGCTTTCTGCCCATTCCAATTGTCATTGATTGGGTTCCCCATGATTCACCTATTTTGCCAAATTTTGCACCAAGGTTTCTAAAAGCTGTACTCTTTAATACATTTCCAACAACTCCGCCTGCAGCAAATCTACGTTTCTTATAAGTATTCATATCAGATGGAACATAGTCTGATGGGAATCCGTATTTTGAAATAAGACTTAATTCTTGTCTTGTAGCATTTGTAACAATGCCTCCAAATTGACGATCATTAATTGTTCCTGATATTCTTGACATTTTTGAATTAATGTTAGCCATTACTCTTGATCTTATTGCTGTTATATTGCTTGCAGGTATTCCCTTAGATAATAAAAAGTCTGTAAGACCTACTAAATGTTCCGCTTTGGGTTCGCTATCAAACCAATTTTGTGAAGTTGCTGTTCCTGCAGTTAATTTGGTATTAAATGATTTTCCAAATGTCATTACGTTGTTAGGTAGGGCATCAAATAATGCGCCAGATGAGTTGACAGAAAGTCCATGCTGAGCAAGTTGTTCTTGATTTAATCTTGGTGATGAGCCAGATGAACCTGCTCCGACTCTTCGTGTAAACATTGGACTATATATATGACCTACAACTTGATTTTCTCCTGGAGCACCTTGAGCAAGCAATGGGTTTCTATTCCAGAATGAACCTCTTCCAGATGCAATAGATCTCATATATTCATAAGGCATTCTATCTGAAGAGCCACCTATTAGATTTCTAACAGATCTAGATCCTGCTTTTCTTACTCCGCCAATTAATGCTGATCTTTCTAAAAATGATAATGCTAATCCCCCAAGAGCCATTCCTTCTCCAGAAGCTTGGCCTCCGTCATTTATTGCATACAGTAAAGGAAGATTTGCTTCAGTAGCTTTTTTATTTACAACAAATTCTCCTGGCGTAAGCATTGCTGGAACTGTATCTGTATTGCCAGTTCCTGGAACAATATTACCTGCATTTAATCTTTTTGGAATAGTAGTTTCTGTGCTGTATGGCGCACCAAATGTTTTAACACCTAGTCCTTGTGCAATTTGATTTAAAAGATTTCTTGTTCTTCCTGGACGTGCTAATTCTTTCATATTAGATTTTCCAGCATTATTTACTACTGGTTGATTTAGTAATGGTACAGAAGTTAAATTAATACTTCTTCCTTGTTGACCAGCAATGTCTACTGCTGCTCCTGCAAGCATTCCTTCTACTTGAGTATTTAATGCAATAATCTTTGCTCTTGCTTGATCTACTGTTAATTTACCCGCTTGTAGTTCTGTAACAATTACTGCTGATTCTTTTGCAGCATTTGCCACAAGGTTTGTCATTGTTGGCAATAAAGCTTGATATGATGCTGATAGTTCGCTTGTAATTAATCCCGTTCTTGCTACTTCTTGTTTTAATATTTTAATTTCTGCATCTGATTGCATAGCAAGTGCGCCTGTCATTGCATGCCATTTAGCTGCTTCTTCTGCAACAATACCAGTTGAAGCTCCGCCAATTGATGTAAGACCTTGAATTTTTGGAAGATCTCCCGACATATACATCTGAGGATTGTTTCCAATCTTCTGATTAACTTTCGGTGCTCCTGGAACAACTCCAAAAATAGTTTGTGCTGACTTTTGATCAGTTGTCATTCCTGCTACAGGATTCATATGTGACATTGATCTTGTATCCTGTGGACTTAATAATGGATGATTTGGATTAACTTGTCTTCCGCCTGGAACAACCATAGTTCCAGCCATCGTTGAAAATGCTGGTGCTACAGATATTTGTCCAGCTGTGGCCTTTTGTTGAAGAATAGTAAACTCTGCAATTAATCCTTCAATTGCTGTTTTTAATACTGTTGCTGCTTTTGCATCACTATAAAATGTAGATTCAATTAAACCACCTGCTTTATTTGCAGCAAGTATTTCTGGAGTAAGCATTTTCCAGCCTTCTCCACCTCTAAATAATGATCTAAAGTGTGAGGCTCCCTTAATAATATATCCAAAGAAGTTTGCAAGTACACCAGTTAACATAATTAATGGGCCAATTACTGCAGTCAATCCTGTTGCAAGTGTTAAAATAGTTTTAACTGGTGCAGGCAATTTATTTACAAATTTTAAAACGCCATCTGTTAAATTAATAAAGAATGTTTGAACCTTTAAAAATTCTTCTCCCATGCCTGCTAAATCTGCTTTAAGTCCTTCTAAAGCTCTTCTATATTTACCAGATGCTGACTCTGTTACCATTCCTAATTCTCGACTTGCCACTGAAGCTAAATCTTGTGAGCTTGCTTTCATCAAATCCATAACTTGAAGAGTTTGACTTCCTTGTCTACCTAAATTTGCAAACAAAGCATTCATACGAGCAAATTGAAATTTACCAAATAATTGTTCAATAGCTTGTTGTTTCTTTAATGGGTCTAGGGTATCTAGTGCTGATTGTAATTCTAATATTGTTCCTGTAAGATTTCCTGCATTTTTTGTTACTATTCCGCCTAAGTCAATTCCCATCCCATTAAACATTTCTTTAGCAACTTTAGTTGGATTAATTAATGAAGCAAGAGCAGACTTAAGAGCATTTGCTCCTTCTGCAGCATTGATTCCACCTTCTTTCATTGCTGTAAGATAAAGTGCTAAATCTTTTACACTTCCGCCCATTCCTTGAATAACTGGGCCAGCTTTTGGAATTGCTTCAATCAAATCTGCAAGGCTTGTTGATGTTTGGTTTTCAACTGAGTTAAGAAAATTAATAGATTCAGAAAGTTGATCTGTATTTTGTTTAAATGTATTTTGAATTGCCAGGGTGGCCTTCATAGCATCTTGTCTATCTACTTCACCAAGTACTGCAAGTCTGCTTGTTTCTTTAACTGAAGCAAGTAGGTCATTGCCCTGCTTGCCTGTTGCTGCAATATCTGCAGCAAGAGTAATTGTATCTTTAAAAGATACTCCATAGGCTTTTGAAATTTCTTTTGCTGTTGTAGAAACTTCATTTCTAATCTTTGCAAGGTCTGTAGCAGAAGTTGCTGCAACTCCACCATATACCTTTGTAAGTCTTACAAGTTCTGCATCTGCTTCTCTAAAAGATTTTGCTGCTGCTGCTCCAAATGCCGCCAAAGGAACAGTCAAACCTACAGTTAACTGACGACCAGCCCACTGTGTATTTTTACCCCAGTTAATAAGTTGTACTCCACCGTCTTGAATAACCTTATTCATGATTTGAAGTTCTTGTCTTGCTAATGCAGTTCTATTCTTTACTGCATCAAGACCTTGTGGAATATGAACGCTATATTGCATTAACCCCTGGGCATTTTTGCCTAGTGGTTGTACAATTGCATTTTGTAGTGCTACCTGCTGCTTAGCAAGCTCTCTAATTAATCCGCCCTGAGTTTTTGTGTGCTGTTGGAATGTCTGAAAATAATTCTTTAATTTAAGTTGGCCAGAGTCAAGATTTTTTCCAAACTTTTCAACATCTGATGTTAATGTTACAAAGTGTGTTGCAAACTGTCCAGTTCTTCTTAAGTTTTCACCAAATGATCTGTTCATGACAGCAACTTGATTTGCAAGTTTTGTGTCAGAAGCAATTATTTGTGCTTGTAATTTAGATAATGATGCTGTAACCTTATTGACATCTGCAATAAGACCTGAGAAGTCGGCATTAGCTACTATATTAGTTACTATGTTCTCATCAGCCATTTATCAGTATTTACTCCTTAACATATCCTAGTCCTGCTCCAATTCCAAATCCAGATTCTGCTGCAAGTTCTCCTTGTAGTGAAACTACATCGTCTCCACTTGCTTGTATTCCCAGAGCCCTTCTTCGAACATCTTCAAAGGTAGAACTGTTTTCTTTTTCTTCATCATTCTCTAAATTAATACCTTTAAGACTTGCGGTAAACTTTCTGTTTTCCGTTTCTTTTTTAGATATTGCTTTTAAAGTTTGAATAAGTTCTGGCATTGAAAGATTTGACTCTAGTTCATCATAACTCCGCCAATGTCCTAAAAGAAAAACCTCTCCTTCTAAGGCAGCTAGATCTAGTTCATCCCAGCTAGAACCGCCGCCTGAGTTAAATTTGATGACTCTTCGTCCATCTTGATTCCACCACAGATTTCAAGAATTCGATTAATTGTTGGAATATCCAACGCATCTTCAAAAGCATCTCTATCTTTAACAAGATCTGGAACTTGCTTTTCTAGAGCAACTCCGCATGCCTCAATAAGTACATCTAGTGATTCTGTCTGATCTTCAGCCGTTGCAGTTTTTTGAATAACTGCCATAAATTTTCTTAGTTCTTTAATTGATAATGGTTTTAATATAACGGTTGTTCCGTTTTGTAACTTCACTTCTTCTGTGCTATATATTGTAGTAGCCAATTTAATCCTCCTAGGATCTAGTCTTATTTATTATAACATATAGATATTATCTATACAAATAGAAAACCCCCCATTTCTGGGGGGTATTCCATAATTAAATTTATTTAATTATACTGTTAGTACACGGTCAATAATCTTACCGTATTCTGATCCAGAGTAGTTAGCATCTGGGAGAAGACGGAATGTTACTGGAAATGTAGTTGCTGTAGTACGTGCAAGAGAGTGTTGTGACTGTTGTACAGACAAAACACGACGTGCATAGTAAATACGCTCTGATAGAGTTGATGATGCAGTTGGAGCCTGTCCTACTGCAATCAATTGACGCTCTGTTGGAGCTTGTCCAAGAGAACCTCCAGCAATACCTAATTCCTGCTTAGTTGTTGTTGTTGAACCTGTTACTGCACCTAATGTGCTTGAGGCCTGTCCAAATACTGTTACAATATTTTCTAAAGTACCTTCTGACATTTCTGTTGCAATCATAACTTCCATTGCAGACTTGAACAGCTTAGCTGTATCAAGCAACTGATCAACGGTTACTGAATCAAATGTTGGGTTGTATGTGATTTGAAGACCATTGTTAGTAAAACCAACGTTACGGTATCCAAATCTTCCTGCTACTTGATCTACGTTATTAAGTGTAGTTGTGTATGAAGTTCCTGGTGTATATGCTGGTACTCCTACTGTTTGTGGGACTGTAATTGGTGATGCAGCAATTGCTACACCTGGTTCTGCGTTAGCAATATAATCTGCATCGTTAATATCAACAGTTGATAAAAACAATGGAGATGCGCCAACGAGAATATTTTTAGCATTACCTACGGATTGTGCCATAGTTATTTTCCTCCTATTTATAAAAATATATATATATTATTGTAAATCATTAAATCTTGGCTGGCTAGGCCCTTCCCTCTATAGATAATAATAGAGTATAATGCGCCCAAAGGCAAATTAAAGAAATCTGCCTACTGAGTCTAAATGCCTTGCATATTTGACCTCAAGTATTACATCTGTAGACAAAAATCCTGCTAATTCTTCAGATGGAGTTGTTGCAGAAATATCTGCAACAAATATACTAAAGAATTTAAACTTCTTTGATATGCCAGAATAGGCATTTGCATCCCTTGCAGAATCATCCATTCTTCTAAACAGGTCTGTCATTAAATTTCTAATCTCATTGATTTCTGAAACATCTGTTGAATATATGGTAAATAAAATTTGTTCACAGCATATTGCCCAGTTGTCTTCATATGATAGTCCTATCTTGTCATAAACTATGTGCTTCTTACCGCTTAAAAATTGATTAAGTTCTGGAGACTGCTGGATAGGTATAATTGGGACAATCTCTTGTCCAATATTATCTGAATAGTAATCTGTAGCTGTAAATATATTATTGGTTTTTAATTGATCCCAAAGAAATTTTCTTAGGTCAAGCATTATGTCTGTTTTATAATCGGTCATACCGCACCTCCAAATGCTGAAGCAATTGCTGACTCTGCTTGCATATTTAACGTATTGGGAGAAAATGAATATTTAACCTTTTTAATATCTGATGGCAATTTCATTGCCTTAGTAATAGATGAATTAAATAATCTTTGAAACCCTGAATTTTTAATTGATAAATTAACTAGATTGCCTGTAAAAAATCTTGCATATGCTATTTGAAATCTTCCTGTTGCTTTTCCCCCGCCAGGCCTTGTGACGGTCACAGAGGCACCTTTAGGCATATATACTACTCCAGTACTAGTTTCAAATACTAAACGCTCTGCGGCTCTTGGACGGATTACTAAGGGCATTCCAGATTCCATAATAGAAGCTTTATTTGCAAAAACATATCTTTTCTTTGCAAAGTTATTTGGGACTGATGATTTAGATGATAAAAATGTTGATCCTATTTTAAATGAAAGTCCATTTGAATTTAAAATATTTAATTTAAATAGTCTTGAGCTTTTATTACCTGTTTTATTCCACTCATAAACGTGATGTAGGGATTTAGGATTTATTCTAGCTTGGGAGTCTAAATACAATCCAAAATCCTTTTCTAATTGATTAAATATAATAGATTGAAATTTAGTTTGAAATTGTTTATTTGTTGTAATTTTAGAAACAACTTGAGATTGATAGTATATTGCTGCTGATATTTGAGCAACCGTACTATCTTTTAAAATTTTACCAGAAGTTCCAGCCATGTTTTTTTGAAGACCACTGGCTGCTGTAACTAGAACTGAGCTATTGTCCAATTGTTTGGTTTTCCGATCTCTTGACAGTAGAGTTATATGCAACCACCCCGCCCAGCGGATCTGTCATTGGCGTTATTCCCATTAATTCAAAAACTGTAGGTGTATTTGTAGGAAAATTTAATTCTTCCCATATAACATTTCCTTCAGAATCTCTTATATTTGTAATTTTTTCTCTTAAAGATAATTTTTCAGATGTTCTAACTTGTAATATTTGGTCATTTAAATATTTATTAGACATCACTTGTTTATCTCCAGATCGGCTAGCAGATGAGTTACTTATAATACCTTTAGCGCTACATGGCACAGTTCTGTCAAATTGCCATTCTTTTTTTATAGCGCCTGTATTTGAATCTTGTAAATCAAATTGTTTATAAACATCCATAAACATTGGCATAAAAGAGTCAATAAGATCATACATTAGATCACAACCATTTTATTAATAACATATGGAAGAAGCAGTTGGTCTGCATATAGATTTCCTGTGCCAGAATATACTGAAGAATTATATTCAAATTGCCAGTCAAAAGTTTGAACTGCTTTCATATATTTATTACGCCAAACTTTATCTTTTGAAAAATAATCTTTCATAAGTTCAATACATGCTAGGTCTACCTCGTCTGGAACCTCTTCCCATCCAAATCTACCTTGAACACGATATGTTGATCCTGTTGAAAAAGATCCTCCCCATGTATCATTAATTGTTGGAGGAATCATTCCATTTGCTGTATAAACTGTATTATCTAACATATTGGCTCTATTAACCCTTAGTCCAAATCCGCTTTCAGAAATAATAGTATTATAATTCCAGTTATTTATACTATGAATTGTATCAAGCAATAAAATATCATTTTGATATAATTCATGTAATTCTGATAACTTATAAGGTAAAGGTAGTATATCTGAGCCTGATCCGTATGCTATTTGAACATCATCATATAAATAAAATTGTTGTCCAGTGTATGCTTCAATTAATTTTCTTGCATATCTTTCTGCATTACACAATTCAAAATATGATTTAGAATTTGGATCGGAATAATCAGAACCTAATCCTAATGAGTCAATAGACTGGCTCATATCAGTATATGGAGTCTGCACAAATATTTTATGATCTTTTTGTGCAGAAACTCCACCAACTGTATAGGACCAATTTAATCTTAATTGTCTTTGTCTATTTGTATATGTTAATGGTATATAAACAAGATATGTTCCAGAATCTACTTCTGATTTTACTGGTGTTAATGTTGCTAATACTGTTCCTGGATTTATTGCTGGAGAAATTGCTGGATCTTCTGTAATATCATACACTTTGACAACTGGTAGAGCATCAGAATCTGTTAGCTGCCCTTGCCAAAATACTTTGTGTGTTACTGGCGAATTTGAACCTACTAGAATTTCCATTTAATAAAGGTTAAGCGTAGTACTCCTGAACTTCCTTTGGAGTTGCTAGGCGGAAACCTTCCTCCTTGTCAAAAATTTGTTGAGCGTCATCTGATGTCATTGCAACAAAAGGATGCTCTTTTGTAAACGTAAATCCAAGGATATCATATCTGTAATTCTCTCTAGTCATTCTGACTAGCATTGTGTTTTCTGGTTGAGAATTAGGATTAAATCTTGGAAGAATCTCTTCGGCGTCTTCGCTAAATTCATCCGCCGCTTTTTCAATATCTTTAATAGTCTTTTGGTAAACAGACCAAGTTACTCCCTCTTCGGCAAGAGCGGCAACAATATCGGCCTTATTCTTTAGTCCATCAGTGTCAACTGCAAAGTCCTCTGCAACTTTTCTGAGTTCTGCTACTTTCAATGTCTCAAATGACATATATTCTCCTTTGTTAGGTTCTTCAATTATAGCATTGTTAAATTAAAATGAAAAGCCCCCAAAATTAATTGGGGGCCTCTCTGGGGCTAATTCTTAATTAATTAAGAAGCAACCTTAACGTTCTTTACGACAACCCAAGCATCTGCTTGTTCGATCTGGACGCCAACACGAGTATACATTGTGTACTCGATTGAGTCCTTACGTGGCCAGAAGAAACGGTAAACAGTTACATCACGCTTGATTCCAATAACAACGTTATTTGGGAATGACAAGTGGATATCTCCGTGTGAACCTGAAGCTCCTGAGTGTGTACCAGTTTGTGTTTCTGAAAGAAGTGGAACTTCAACAATTGGAATACCAAATGCGAATGGTGCCACATATCCTGCAGGTCCACCTAGTGGTGCAGTTCCTCCACGGATAATGCTTGAAGCGATGTCCTGTGGAATTGTCTGGTTTGTTCCGATACTGTTCTTGTATAGGAAGTCCTGAATCAAGTTTGATCCAGCAAGGAAGCGAAGGTCTGCACGACGCTGCTTGTACTTACGTGGCATAGCCTTAAGTGCCTTGTTGAATACTTCACGAGAAACTTCAGCACCTGCTGCGTCTACGACGCGACCTGATGCCTTTGCCTTCTTTACAACGCCATCAAATGACTTGTAAAGAGCGTCTCCTGTTAGAGATGTGTCACCGTTAAGAATAACATCTTCGATGTCATTTCCTGCCTGTGTTGCCATCAAACGTGCAATGTGATCTTCTAGATCTGCACCTTCGATGTTGTCTTCTAGAGACTCTGTTGAAAGCTCCCAATCCATGCGTAGCTTCTTTGTTGTTAGAGAAATCTTTGAGAAAGTTACGGCTGCATTAGCACCGTCGTTATCTCCTTCAGTTGCAAGCTTCATAAGCTTTTCACCAACGGACATACGGTCAATCTCGGCTGTGTCTGACTTCATACGAACTGTACGTGCAACTTTACCGATTACGGTTGCGTCGAACATATAGTCAAGGAAGCGAGCAGACTGTTCTGGGTTTAGAAGACCACCATTGCCATTTTCAGACGCTGTGTGTACTCCTGAACCACCAGTTGTTGAAGCAAAAGTACCTCTAGCTGTTGTGCCAGATGCAATTGCCTTTTCTAATGTTTCATTACTCATTTATTTTTCACCTACCTTAGTTAAATATTTCGTTCACGGAACCGAGGAAAGAACCGTTCCATTTGGATTTTTTGATTGTTACTTCTTCTGATCGGCCAAGATCTGAAGACTTCTTAATTGCAGTCTCTGATTCTACTGCGTCGACACGCTTTTGTACACCATCAATCGTGCTCTTGATATCGTTTACAGCACTTGAAAGTACTGTGTGTTGTTCTGCCAACTCTGAAATTCTAGCATCTACGCTCTTGCTGAAAGATTCAACAGTCTCTTGGATTGTTGTAACTTGTGCTGCATTTGCTTCTGATGCCTTGTTTAGAGTTTCTGAGAAAAAGCCTTTTAGATCGCCTAACATCTTTGCAAAATCAGGTTCATCAACCTTATCTTCTGATACTTCGGCTGCTTTTTCCAGAGTCTCGGCAGGAACGTCTTCTGCTGCTGCATCTTCTGCAGGAGCCTCAGCTGGAGCTGCATCTTCTGCAACAACTGCTGTCTCTTCAACGGCTGTCTCAACTGCTGCATCAACTGCAACATCTTCAACAACTACGTTTTCTGTATTATCTGACATTTCATTACCTCCTTCTGCGTTTGCCTGTTTTGCAATTTTTTGTGTATCAGGCAACGTAAATCTTGAGTGCTTGTACGCATCAAGAATCTTATCAATCTCTTTTGCTTTATTGACATCTGAACTTTCAACCCAACCAATTAATTGTGCTGGCTTACCAGATACTGGTGAATCATATGTCTTCTCTGTTGAGATAAAAACAGAGTTACTGTCTTCACAGTAAAAAATATTTTCGGTTACAACATCTACTGCTATACCCTTTGCGATAAACTGTCCATTTACTTTTTGAATAGAAAGAATATTGCAAAGCTCATTTGCTGGAGAATCTACAATTGATAATTCCATCAATTCATAGTCCTTAATAAATCTTACAGTTTTACCTGTAGCTTTATTAACTTCATTATCTGATTCTTTAATCTTGCCGCCGATTGAAAATCCTGAAAGAGTTCCATCTAAAACTTTTTCCCAACTATCCTGTGCGCCTTTTGATATGTATGCTGTTACATAAACACCATTATAAAATTCTTTTGTTGCGGGATCATAAAATGTTTCTGGCTTAAAAGAAACCATTTTTCCAACTGCTAGTGATCCATGCATCTCACGAATATTCCCACGGAAATTTTCAAATGCTTTTACACTTGCTTCTGCTGTTACAACATCACCTGTTTGATCAACATTATCTAATGTTGCAAAGCCAGAAACAGTTCTCTTTTCACGATTTACTTTTGTGAAAGGAACAGACAAACTAATGTCATTGCCGTGGCTAGTCCATAAAGACTTTTCAATATTCATATGCTTAATTTTATCTACTTATAGATAAAAAGGCAAATAACAGTTGAGTAGAGTTAGTCAACCTGTCTGCCATCGCCCTTGGCATTTCTTCCTTCTCCAGAAATATCTGGTGAAGTTGCTTGGCGATCTTGAGATCTTTGTCTTGTATTTCCAGCTAATGATGCCTGCTCTGCTTTAGCTGGACCCTTTAATTCAATAACATTATCTCCACCATCTAGTGGGATCATGCCTTTTCTAATTCGAACTTCATTGGGGGTAATTACCTGCATTCTTAAATATCTTTCATCAATCTTAGACTGGGTATCTTCGTCTGTAAGAGTTAATTCATTAAATTTAAGTAACAGGGCATCAGTTTTTTCTTCAAATATTTTATTTATTTTTTTCTCTAAAATCATTTGTGCTGGTCGGCAAACTTGCTCTTTAAATGTTTTATCTGCATCTCTGGCTACCGCTAAATTAACCCCTTCTGGAGTTCCGATTTTATTAATTGGCACACGATGGGCTAATAGGATTTCATCTCTATTTGATTTACGGTAAACATTAAATGAAGACTCTTGTGGATTTGCCTCCACAGGCTCCATTTTAAATTCAGTTTTTGAGTCTGGAGTATCCCCTGGAAGTGGAATATATAGAGATCTATGATTCTTGCCTTTCAATCCAACCTGGAAAAATTCAAGCAATTTTCTTTCTGATTCTGGAGAAAGCTTTGCTCCCTTTACTGTAATAATATATCTTGGTACCGCTTTGTTTTCAAAGTAGTCTAGGTTATATCTACCCGATAATTCATTACCTGCGAGTGCTACCTGTGCGGCAATAATGTCTGGAATACCATAGTAGTTATTCATAGGGGTATATTTCTTCAAATGAATAATTTCATTTGGGCGATCTTCTTGACCAGCAATTGGATTCTCTGTCATATTGTCTCCAAAATTGCTGAAGTAAACAGCTTTGCCATAAAGCAATTGAATAAAGCCATCTCTTAGTCTGCGTACACGCATTGTCTTTGCTGGGATGTGTCCAATATATCCAATGTTTCCGCCTGTAGTTCTGCCAATTTCAATATAGCCATTGCCTGTTGCTTCTAAATCTGTATACACTTTAATTAAAGTTTGAGTGAATGTATCTTCATAATTTGTTGTATCTAGCCATGCATGAATATCTTGACGCAACTTGCTTATTTTTCTACGTGCTCTTTCAAGTGATTTATCATCTGTAAGTGAATCAAGAGCATCATTTGTTTTCTTTGTTTCTATAAAGTCATATCCTAAACCAACTATGTTGGCAACTTTTGCATTAATTGCTGCATAATTATATGTTGATGTTTCATATACTACTGAAAGATATTCAAGGTTATATGTTGGCTCTACTAAATCGAACATAGCATAGCCTGTAATAGCTTGTGCTAGTAAATTTTGTTGTGTTCCCGTTCCTTCTACGCCAGTAAATGACTTAGAAAATTCTCTGCTAATTTTACGTTTAAATGAAGGGCCTAGACCTCTAACCTTTTTTAATTCATCTATTCCCGCCGCAAATGGGTCATTGCTAACTTGATCTTTTTTTAAGGAAAACCAATCTGCTGTGTTTGAAATATCAATTATATTTTCTGAACTATCATCATCAATAAATTCTACGGTCATCTCATTCCCTTCAACTTCTTCATTTCGTCTTTATAGTTTCCAATGTCTAACGGATCTGGAACTAATCCCCAATCAAGTCTTTTCTTTTGGTATTCAAATTCTTCGTCATCAATTTTTCTTCTTGCAGAAAGGAATTTAGGCCCGCCCTCATATATACCAAATGAGCGAACCTCTCTAGCCAAAGCATCGATTTTGGATCTATTACCTTTTTTTGACGTGACTGAAAGAAAATTACCATCATCGTCTCCAATCCATCTGCCGTCAGGCATTTCCCAAACATATATACCGAGAGTGCTTTCCTCTTGAAGAACCTTGGTATTTATACGATTAATATCCATAGTAATTTATTTTACCATTACTTCCTATACAAGTCCAGCTTTTTGTCACAAAGAATGACAAAAACCTTAAATATTTGACGATTGATATTCAGTATTGTTAATTAAGTAAGCGGTTCCGTCATTACCTGTGGACGATTCTGATACTGTAAACGCTGTATCTGACACAGAAACTACATACTGGTGAGTATATAGTTGATAATGAGTAGTTGCTTGTTGGCTAGAAAGAACGTTTGGATATAGGGCTACATTGCTATATGTATTTGCTCCCCCAGATTTTGTATTTGTTTGATTATAGTTAAATCTAATATTATTTGTTGCAACTGAAGATAGTACCAATATAATATGATGAGGCATTCCAGTAGTCAAAAATGATGAAATATTTGTACTTGAGGTAAAGTCTACTCCATTTACATATATAGCAGATACTCCAGTTTTATTAATTAGCCCCGAACTATTCCACTCAAAGATTTTGCCACTACTTGAAAATAAAACATTTTCACCAGATGCTGGAGTAAATATCATTTCTATAGATCTAAATGAGGTTGAAGAATCTACATCAAATCCGCTCCCATTATACATTCTAAGTCCGTTGTAGTCATTGTAAGAAATAACTGGATGGTTATATCTAGATAAGGCATAATCTTTTACAGAGTAAATTCTATCTCCAGAGTTATCTGCATAGAAATCTGTATTTGAAAATAGGTCTAAAGATAAAGATTTAAGTATTGGAATATTGGTAGATGTATCTGATGAAGTCATTGTAACTTTAAGATAAAGTAATCCACTAGTTATTCCATCATTTTTATTAAAAAATGGAATTGGGCTATTATTTTTACATGTCTGCCAAGTAGTTTTGTCTTGACTTACTTGTACAGATATATTGTCTACGTCATCTTCCCATGCAATTTGTGAACTTGTTACACCCAGGGATGAAGGTACAATTATTGTTTCTGTAAAAGTAAATGTTTTTGATGTTGGGCTGGTAGTCTGTAAAAATGTTATATAAGACTGATCAGTAGGCATTATTACATTTTCATCTACTAATTCAGACCATTGTTTTGTTCCAGGGTAGTAATATCTAGCAACAGGACGAATTTTAGAATGATTTAAGCTAAATAAGTAACCGCCATCTGGGTATACAATTTGAGAATAATTTAATTCTTTAATACCTTCAGCATAATGTAAAATAATTTTAGATGCTGAAAGCTCATATCTATAAAATGCAACGGAATCAATAACAAAATAATTATTAGATAAAGATGGCCCAGTTACAAAAGTTGTATAGTCATTACTAAATGTAAATGAATTTATTTGTTGAGAAGCAACTCTTCTACCATTTATATATAAAGTTAAAGAATTTTTATTGTATAAAGCAACTATGTGTAATGCTTTATTATTAGATATTTTATATCTTAATGAATTGTTAGAAACTTTAAATACAATATCTCCATTTTCATAATATAATCCAGTTGTAGAACTTAAATCTGCAACAATTGGAATTAAAGATGAGGATGTATTTGGCATCTTAGCCCATATTTCTATTGTAAATGGATTGTCTGAGTAGTATTTATTAGCTAGTCCTGGTGTTACATAAGTAATTACTGTTTGATCTGAAATAAGAGTTCCATATATTCCGCCAGATACCAAGGGCATAATTTTAGATCCAGATATACCAGAAACTGTACCGTTATTATTGTTTCCAGAAAAATCTAAAATTGGTTGACCTGATATATCACTATATACAGAAAATGCATCTTTAACTGCTTGGTATGTGGCATAAGATGCTAATATCTGACTATAATAATCTACTGTTCCAGATTTAACTTCATCTAAAGTATAGTAGGATATTGGAAAATCTGCCAGTACGGTTCTATAATATGACATACTCCTCCTGATTATATTCCTATACTTTAATTACTATTTAAAATAATTATTGAATTGCTGCTATTTGAGCTTGTTTTTCTGCGATTGCTAAATTTAAATATTCTACTGTTGCTGCATCTTGTACTTCTTTTACATTTTCCGCAACAAGCTGAAGATCTAATTGGTACATCATAAATTCAAGATTACGAATAGTTGCTTCTTTAATTTGCAACTTTTCATCTTGTGTTAAAACTGTATATTCTGGCATTTTTTCTCCTATTCTTTATATGTTTTATTATACTATTAATTTTATGGAAAACGCCAAATATCTTGATAAGGATAACCGTCAAACCAATTATTTGTACCTGGCCAACCAGCAACTTGAACAGTTGTTCCAACACTAACACCCATTAAAGTTAATCCTGATGACTGATATGGTCCATAGTTAAAAGTGTAACTTGTACCAGTTTGGCGAATTTCAGTATATGGAACAATACCTGAATATTGATACCATATTAAATAAGAATCACTCCATCCGCTAGGAGCGCTCCAGGAAACTGTTGCAGTTTTAGCGGATGAATTATAACTTAAAGACACAGATTCAATTCCTGGTGGTTGTAAAATAGAAGCAATAGTTACATCTGTAAAAGTAGAGCCTCTAGAATTAATTGCAGTTACTCTGCATTTAATATAATATCCTGAATATGAGTTTGGTGGTGTATATGTATTTGTTGTTGATGCTGATCTAACACTAACCCATGCATTTGAATTATTAAATGGTGCAGCAAAAAATTCATATGTATAAGAAGTTGGATTACCTGACCAAGTTCCTGAAGTCATTGTAGCTTGTACACCAGCTCTTGCGTATCCATAACCATTCCAGTTTGTGGGCCAAGAAACTGCGGGTGCTGTAACTAATGCAGGATAATTTGGATAATATTGACTCCAAGAAGATCCATTATATACCCAGCCTTTTACTGCATCAAACCAAGTTACACCATTGTGAATTTTAAAAGACTTAGCTTCATTCCAAGAAGATCCATTATATATTTTAAGGGCCATAATATTTTAGTACTGAATGTACAAGTCTCCTGCCGCCGTGCCTGTTGGTGGTGTGCCTGTAGTATTATAAAAAATTCTATTTGCTGTTGTTGTCATTCCATTTTGATAAACAGTTGAAATAGTTGTTGAACCTTGAATTCCTTGTAATCCTTGTAAGCCTTGCAGCCCATTTGTACCTTGCAGCCCATTTGTGCCTTGAGTTCCTGTTGTACCTTGTGCTCCTACTGTTCCTTGAGTTCCTGTTGTTCCTTGAGCTCCTGAACTACCACCAAATCCTTGATAGCCAGCAACTGAAATGGTCCAAGAACTTTGAGTTGCACCAGCACCAAAAATAAGATCAGGAGATCCAATAGTTATGGATGGCGTTGATGTGTTTATTGCTGTTATGCTACCTTCAAGCCATGTATATGAAGGCGAAGGCGTATAAGCAATGCGAATTCTTTGACCTACTACAAAAGCACCAATTTTATTAACTGTAAAAGTTTGACTAGTAAATGTAAGTGTTAATGTAGTTGTTGAAGTTACACCCTCATAACCTAACCCTTGAAACCCTTGCAAGCCTTGTAGCCCGTTAGTGCCTTGAGTTCCTGTTGTACCTTGTGTTCCTGTTGTGCCTTGAGTTCCTGTTGTACCTTGTAAACCTGTTGTACCTTGTAACCCTCTTGTACCTTGAGCTCCTGCTGTACCTTGAATATTTCCTGCATTAATCCAGGATGATCCACCCCACACATAAAGATTTCCAGAAACCAAATAGGCTTCTCCTGGTGTACCAGTAGGGCGAGCTGATTGCAATTCAGCTAATGTATTATATGAACCTAAAATATTTAAACCAGAACCTACCAAACCCTGCAAACCTTGTAGCCCGTTTGCTCCTTGAGTTCCTGTTGTACCTTGTGTTCCTGTTGTGCCTTGAGTTCCTTGTGGTCCAGCTACACCTTGGATGCCTACAAAACCTTGTATGCCCGTTAGTCCTTGTGCCCCTACTGTTCCTTGAGTTCCTTGTGGTCCAGCTACACCTTGGATGCCTACAAAACCTTGTATGCCCGTTAGTCCTTGTGCCCCTACTGTTCCTTGAGTTCCTTGTGGTCCAGTAGGACCTGTGGGACCAAAATGTGTACTTAAATAAGTATCAATATCTTGAGCAAGTAAACCCATATCCCTTGGGATATCTGGTGACATATCAAGAGTTGGATATCTAAAATTTTTAGCTGTACTATTGCTCATTTTTATATTATAGCATTCTCATGATTATAAACCTTTTATAAGGTCAAAACACTATGCCAACCTTTCATTAAATTTATTACCTAACCCAGATCATTCCCACATCTGCTGTATGCCTCATATGAGCTTTTTTCCATCCGCCGTTTTCCCATTCATCTTTGTTATTTAATACCCAGCCATATAAATCAAAATTTTTTAACCAAAACCACTCTTCTGGTTCTTCTAAATGATTAACAATAAATTGAGGTGCAACCTCTGTATAACCCAAATTAGCAAGATACTCAAGTTGATTACAATGTTCTTTTAAAGTTACTTCAGTCCACTCAAAGGCAAGTTTTCCATATTTTTTAGTCATGCCTCTAAATACAAACCATTCAGCACCTTCAACATCTATTTTAATAAGATCTGGTTCTCCATATATTTCAACAAGTCTATCTAATGTAATTGTTGTTGCTTTAATTGTTCTAAATGGCTTTCCACTATATGGCATAGAATCATCTGTAAGCCAGTTTTTTTCTAAAGAAGAAAGACCATCTTCTTGTGCTTCATAAAATTCAACTACTTCATCTGAAGAATCTGATACAGCTAATTTAATAGGAATAACATTTGTATTATATATAAAGTTTGAAACTAATTCTTTATATACTCTAGGCGCTGGCTCAAGAGCAATTACTCTGTACCCTTTTTCTAATCCAACAATTGTGGCATCTCCTCTATTTGCACCAATATCAAATAATACGTTCAAGATTAAACCTCACAGCATTTTTATATTCTTCAGACATATCTTTATTATTTAAATCATTTAAAATAGATACTGCTTCTTCTTTTCTTCCGATCCACCATGCACTTACTGATTTTTCAAATTCAAGAACATATCTACCATTATACCCCACATCTGCTGGAAGAGGATCATATTCAGACATAGACAATCCAATTTCAGCCCATGTGTAACATTCTTGCCAAGATGCTTGGCGTTCATAAAATTGTGACATAAGAAAATATGCTTCTGGACGTTGTGGAATATGCGCTATTGCTTGAAGTATGCAATTAGTAACTGTATTAACTCTATCATTTTGATCTGCAAAACAATTAGCCATAAGTAGTAAAGATGTGTAAGCAATATCAGGATGTGTATCTACACCATATTCTGCCGCTCTTAAATAAAAAGAAACGGCAGAAGCTGTTTGATTAATATTCTGATACTCAATAGCACATTTAAAATTTAACTCAGGATTAAATGGGTCAACAGAAAGTTCAATAACTAAATCTTCAATTTTCATATGAAAGCGCCTCTGCAATTAATTCTTCTACAACCAGTTTAGGTGTACGTAAAACAAATGCGGCATTATCTTGAAATCCAAATGAAATTAACAAATCTTCATTATGAACAGCAGCACCTGCACAAAATTCAATTTGTGCATCTAAGAAGGAAAACTCTTTACTTAAACCAACTAGATTTAATTGATCATCCCATACACATAAACGATGACGATATATACCATCTTTCTGTCCCAGATAGTTTTTAAATAAATCAACCTCATGGGTAATGCTAATATACATGTTGCCCCACCGAACTAACTGTGATCCACCTCTTTGATCTTTTATAGGCTGTAAACCTTGACGAACAAATACTTGTTCGCATTTAGGTTCTTTAGGGTCTGCTTTAACAACTTCTACAGGAGATGTCCATTTAACAAAATGTTCTGGTCTATCTAAAATAGGAACCCAATTCTTTTCGCAATATGAGCTATTGTCTTTTGGAGTCGAAATTCGAGTTCTATTTATTTCAGAAATAATCCATTTATCTTTATCAATAGTAACTTCGCTATATTCCATGCGACCTTCACCATGTGTTGTTGTATCTCTGCGAACTCCAATTAGATAATATTTTTTATCCCACCTTACAAGACGAGCATCTTCTAATCCAACAAATTCCCATATAGGTGTATGTAAATCAAGCATTTCAACTTTTGCATAATCAGTCATTTCTAAATCAGAATTTAATCTACACAAATAATTTTCAGTTACTAACCTTTGATCTTTTTCTGGATGAAGATATGAAAGCGGTCCCCAACGAGATGGAAACTGCTGAGTACTTTCAGAATGATATAGTGTATAGTTTACATGTCGTAAGTTAACAAGAATATCTCCGTCATCATCTATGAATATAGAAGGATTCATTAATCCTGTTCCAGAAGTTAATCCTTTTTCAATAACAAGAGGTGCTAGTTTTCCGCCTTTATTTACAGCTTTTTGCACTAAATTCATTTTTAGCTTTCTGTTTATAATTACTCTATTAATGCTAATGAGTAATTTTTACATTTTTAGTGTCCAGTATATCCTACTGGTCCTATTGGTCCTGTTGGACCAATTGCACCTGTTATACTTATTAGTCCTGTTGCTCCATCCATTGAATTAGGTTTTCTAACTGGATCTGTTGTATTGTCCATTTTTATTCCTCAACTATTTCATTAATAATATTTTGATTTTCTGATGTTTCTTGTGCTTGAGATTGTGATAAATCTTCTAATTCTGTTTCTAGTTGCAAAACATATTCGCCTTGTCTGCATTGAACACAAGATGAATAAATTTGTGGTTGATTTTCATCACGAGTTTCGCTATATGCTGTATTACAACAATTTGAAATATAATCGTATCTTTTAATCATTTTTTCTCCTTAGTAATTAATATAAAGTATAGCATTTAGTAATAAATTAGTACAGCCCCATTACCGCCTGCTCCAGAAGGGCCTCCAGAACAACCAGCTCCACCGCCGCCTCCACCTAAACCACCTGAACCGCCATTTTTTCCAGAAGCATTTAAGCCTGCGCTTAGATAGCCACCGCCACCGCCACCAGCACCAGCAGTTGCTCCTGTACCAGATGAGCCGAGACCACCTGGAAAGAAATCTCCATCGCCGCCGTTACCGCCAGCAGCACTTGTGGTAGGCATTGCGCCTCCCCCACCGCCTCCACCACCAATTAGGCCTCTACCGCCTGCACCACCATTGCCACCACCACCTGAGTAAGAACCACCACCGCCACCTGCAGATACTGCAATAGACCCACCTTCACCAGAAGGGTTTCCAGTTTGTGCGCCCAAACCTACAGCACCGTAAGAACCAGCAGGCATGCCAGTATATGAAGCTCCACCAACAGATGCTGCTCCGCCTGCATAGCCGCCAGTACCTGCTCCGCCTCCGCCTCCACTAGCAAAAACCATTCCATAAATAGAGGAGCCTCCAGTGGAACTACCAGTTCCAGTTGTGCTTGCACCACCTGCACCAATGGTTACTGTGTTTGTTGCAAAAGTCCAGCCAACAGAGAAACCACCTGCACCGCCGCCAGCAGCGGTTGAGTCTCCACCATTACCGCTACCGCCGCCGCCAATAACAACTGCATAAACTCTTTGAATTCCTTGAGGAAGTATTACTGAAAATGTTCCAGGGGTGGCAAAAACTTGTTGCAACTTAAACCCATACGGGGTATCAGTAAATGATGAATTGTCATATATAGATACGCTCATTGTTTTTTCTCCTTTTTTTAATTATATTAGTAAAAAATATAAAGTATTCCGTTGCCGCCGCCTAATCCACCATTGCCTCCTCCACCTAAACCTCCGTAGCCATTTGATCCATTCCCAGCAACACCACCTCCGCCTCCAGGACGGCTTGCGTTTCCAATGCCACCAGTTGTTATTTCGCCAGTAAGAATATTAAATCCATTTCCGCCATCTCCATTGATAGGACCACCACCGCCACTGCCACCAACTAAACCTGAGCCTCCAGTACCACCTTTAGTAGAGCCTGATGCACCACCACCTCCTCCAGAAATTCCGTTACCGCCTTTATTGGCGGTTCCAATTCCTTGATGGTTTCCGCCTCCGCCGCCTGCTAAACCTGAACCACCATCTCTACCGAATGAGCCAGTGTTACCTGATAGGAAACCATCACCACCAGGAATTCCATAAAAGTTTGTGCCCCCATTACCACCATTTCCATTACCTGCGTTAGCAGAACAACCACCGCCTCCACCTCCACCTACACCTGCATTTTGCGCCCCATTATTTCCTGCAGAAGGCGCTCCAGGTCCAGCAACAACGTGTCCGTAACGTGTGTACCCAGTAAAAACCTCAGAAGTACTACCCACGCCTACTATACAAGTTGGGCTTGCTATAGTCCATCCCCAAGCAATTCCACCTCCACCTGTTCCGCCTGCTCCGACACCACCATAGCCTCCTCCTCCTCCTGCACCTACGCAAATTACATAAACCCAGGTAATTCCTGCGGGAATTGTAACTGGACCGCTAACTGTAATAACTTGTTTAACTTGTAATCCATAAGGCAGAATAGTAGATGCAAAACCTTTAGGAGTAAATGTATTAGAAGATGCATGCCAAGTAGACACCTGGGTGTTAGATTTATTTTTTCTAAATATATGTGTCATTTATTTCTCCTTAGTAGTAAATTAAAACTGCTCCGTTGCCACCGTCTCCACCACGACCTAAAGTAGAGCCAGCACCTCCACCGCCACCGCCTAAACCACCTGCACCACCTGTATTACCTGATGCATTTGAACCTATACTAAAATATCCAGCACCGCCTCCTCCGCCACCAAAATTTGTTCCAGTACCGCTTGAACCTATTCCACCTGTATATAAATCACCAGTACCACCAGCACCACCAGTGCCTGTACCTGTTGTACCTGCTGCTCCGCCTCCACCTGTTATCAAACCTCTTCCACCAGCAAATGCAGTAACTGATCCTGTTGTTGTTGCCGAACCTGCTCCACCGCCTGATGAAATACCATCAGAACCAGCTGCAAAATAGCCACCACCTCCTGCATAACCAATTGTGTTTGCAGCAGCCGCAGGTGCGCCTGTATAAGAAACTGTTGATGTTTGGCTGTTGATAACATTTTTTACTCCAGCTGCAGCTCCGCCATAAATATCATTTATTCCACCACTGCCACCGCCAGCAAAGACCATTCCGTAAAAACTTAAAGAACCATTTGCAGCACTACCAGTAGTTGTTGTACCTGTACCACCTGCACCAACGGTCACAGTATTAGTAGCAAACGTCCAACCAGTAGAAAATCCACCTGCACCACCTCCGCCTCCGCCTCCTGTGGTTAATGTGCTTCCTGCTCCACCCCCACCAATAACAACTGCGTAAACTCTTTGAATACCTGGAGGCAGTATAACTGGAAATGTTCCAGGGGTGGCAAAAACTTGTTGCAGTTTTAATCCCAAAGGGGTATCACTGTAAGATGAATTGTCATAGATAGTTAAGCTCATTGTTCTCCTCAGTAAAAAATGTAAAGTATTCCGTCGCCGCCAGTGCCATTTGTACCGCCAGTTCCTGAACCAGGGCCACCACCACCACCACCACCAAGGCCACCGTTCCCAGCGATGTTTCCAATTGCATTAGAACCGTTACCTGCAATACCAGCACCGCCACCACCAGAACCGCCTGTTGAGGCAGTTCCTGATCCACCTGCGCCACCTGTATAAATAACTCCATTTATGCCAATTCCATTGCCACCAGCAGCACCAGTTCCTGTGTTGCTTGGGCCACCACCACCGCCACCACCAACTAAACCTGAACCACCAACTTTTCCAGTAGTTCCAAGAACATTTGAATAACCACCGCCACCACCTGAAATGCCATTGCCGCCGTTACTAATGGTTGTTGCTCCTACATTGTACTGTCCACCGCCAGCGCCTGCACCAATGCGACCGTCAATGCTTCCACTTCCTGCTGCACCGCCTGGCATACCCCAATAATTAGTTGCACCCGAAGCATTAGCGCCGCCGCCGCCGCCTAAAGTTCCCGCACCTCCTTGGCCGTTTCCACCGCCACCAGCAATAATGTGGCCGTATCTTGTATAGCCACCATTTGCACCACCTGAACCTACTCCAACTACACAAGCACTATTTGCTAAAGTCCAACCCCAAGCAACACCGCCTGCTCCACCACCGCCATAACCATTAGAACCACCACCTGCTCCTACACAAATTGCATAAACCCAAGTAATGCCAGCAGGAATAGTTACAGATGTTGTTCCTGCGTTAATTGTGTGTCTGAGTGTTAAGCCGTGTGGAAGTATGAAAGATGTTTGAGCAGTAGGTGTTACAGTGTCATTTTGTGCCCAACTATTTACTTGCGAGCCAGACTCGCCTCTGCGAATCGGGTTAGCCATTAAATAATCCTGTTGACGTAACCTGAAACGTTTACTACCGAAGCAGAGCTAGCATATGCATAGATAAGTAAAGCTGCACCTGTTGGCGCTAAAATAAGACCTGGGAGTATAAGAGTAAGGCCAGAGTTAGCGGGGATGATTTGTTGAATTTGGTTGATTATTCCTGTTCCGCCAAATTGAATAGTTAGGGTAACTGCAGAAGTTGATGTATTTGTTGCATACAACCAAATTTCATCAATAGCAGATGTACCAGTTGTATGAATAACTGTACCTACTGTACTAGTTGCAGCAACTGCAATAGGGACTCCTGTAGATGCTGCTGATAATCCTACTTTGCTATAAGTTGCCATCTATTGCTTCTCCTATTTCGTATATAATGCCTTCTAAATTAATTCCAAATTCTTTTTCTGCTAATTCTCTTGCTAAAATATTAGCTTCTTCTAAATCCGCCGCTTCTATTTTTGCAATAAAACCTAGATTGTTAAATTTAATGTGAGCTGAGTAAGTAGTCATATATTTATTATACCATTTCTTTATGAAAATACCTGTTGAGATAATATACCTTGATCTGAATCGTATGTTGCTACTACAATTCCCGCTGGTCCTTGAATACCTTGAGCAGCAAAAGATCCATTAAGGCCTTGAGTTCCTACAGCGCCCTGAAGCCCAGTAGTACCTTGGATACCCTGACCAGCAAATGAACCGCTTAAACCTTGGGTGCCTTGGAGACCTTGAGAGGTACCTAATGATTGCCAAATAGAACCATTCCAAAACCATGTGCGACCAGCAGATGTATATTGTTGGTTTAGGGAAGGGCTTGATGGAAAACTAATAGGCATTTACATTACCCCTATTCTTAATAGTAATTTATACCCCATAACGAGTCCTTAAAGAGTTAAAGTTTTGTGTAACTTCTGATGCAGAAATAGACCTATTATAATATTTTAAAGCGTAAAGATTACCCGTCCAATAAGTATATGGACTTGAACCAATTTTACTTCCATTTAAATTTACGTTAGTTCTTGTACTTGTTAAACCAGTTCTTGTAAGAACACCATTTATGTATAATGAAGGCTGTTTATTAGTATAAACAATTACAATTTGTGTTAATGAAGTTATTGTTAATGGAGCAACTAAAATAGGGGGCAAATAACTTCCAGCGTGCTCAAGGACTTGAACTCCATTAGTTCCAACCGCTAATCCAAAACCACCATCAGGTCCTTGTTGGTCATTAATAACTGTACCACCAGCTGCTATACCATTGGTACCGCTATTACTTTCAGTTTGAAGTGATAAAGCTGCTGATGGGAGACACCAAACTTCTGCTGAAAAATTGTTAACTACTGAGGGATAGTTAGTTGAAAGAGTAACTTCAGTAGTTGAGCCATTAAATGTAAAATAACCATTACCAGTACTGGTATATGTGGGTGGAACGGTTAATGCTCCATTATTAGCATTACCGCTTAAATCATACCAAAATGGTCCTCCTGGGTAAGATATTCCAGCATCTAAATAAACTAATAAACCATTTGTTACACCTGGAATTTTATCACCCGTAAGACCTGCAAAAGAAGATAATGATGCCACTATACTACTCCTGGACCAGAAACAGTAAATATTCCAACATCTACACATAATATAGTTGCAAGACCATACGAAGATAATGTTCTAGTTCCTGTAGTTGTAGTTGAAGGCAACCTAAGAGTAACTCCTGTACCTTGAGTAATATTTTGTGTAATTGTTGAGTTATTAAAAATAACTATATTATCACCAGGATTAAAAACGCTTGATGGAACTGTAACACCACCCGTTAAAATTGAAATAACTTTTCCATTATCGCTAGCTTGTAATATATAAGAAGAAGCTTGAGTTATTACTGGAAAACTTATTTGCCCTAAAGAACCTTGAACTCCTTGTGAGCCAACAGGGCCTTGAATACCTTGGGCAGCAAAAGAACCAGGTATACCTTGAATACCCTGTGCTCCTAGAATACCTTGAAGACCTGTAGTGCCTTGCGCTCCATTTAAATTAGAATATGGTTCAAACCATTGAGTGCCATTCCAAACTGCCATACGTCCAGATTCTAAATCAAACCAAACATCTCCAGAAACTGGAGAAGATGGTGGAGTAGAATTTAAAGCTGCATTATATTTATTTCCTTGTATACCAACTACTCCTTGTGCTCCTGCTAAAACAGGTAGCCAAGAATTGCTATTTGTATCATAGTACTTAAGTTGTGGCATTATTTACCTTACCTATTACCAAACTAAAGCTCTAGTTAGTTGAGTTCCAGTTTCCTGTAGTATGTATAAGAATTTGTTTCCAGAAGCGTCTTTAATTACTTCCATAAGGTTTCCAGTTGATGGGGTACCACTAAGCATTGTGGTTGTACCAATACCTTGTAACTGTTGTGTGTTTATATTATAAGCAAACACACGAACAACAGCACCTGATGCAGTACGAGTTAGGTAGATAGTATCTGCACCATCGTATGCGTGTGAAGAGCCTGTAGTCCAAAGTTCAGAAAGGCCACGAATATGAGGAGCAATAATCCACTTGCCAGAAGAAATATCATAGATATCAATTTGTCCCGTTGTAGCACCACCACGAACAGAGTAGAAATAACGTCCTGTCTTAGTAGTATCAGTTGAACCCCAGTTCCAAATAAGTGAGGTTCCTGCACCACGGGCAGGTATGCCAAGAATACAATAAGCAGCTAAGTTTGCTGTAGGGATTGCCGCCAATGCCGTTGTTAAAGTAATAGTAGTTGCCGTATTAGAGGTAATCTGTACTTGATAACCTAAGTTAGCGTTAGAAGTAAATTGAATACGTTTTCCAGCGTATAAGTTAACAGGCCAAGCGTGTGCAGTATCAGTAAATAAAGAGGTAGATGTACCCGTTGTTACAAGACCCCATGAGTCTGCAATTTCGTATTTTGTTGTTGCATCTGGAGTAAATGTTTGTGTAGCAAATGTTAGGGTAGTTGCATCATTTGCAGTAATAGCAATGCGACCAGAACCATAACCAGTTCCCGCTTCAACTTTAAAGTAGTACCCAACCCACTGTCCTTTATCCCAAGACTTAGTTGAGTCTACTAAAGTAGTGGTAGACCCACCAGTAGCCCAACCATCATTTTCTTTACCAAAAGTTTTACTTTGATCATCTGTACCAAATAACTTTGCATCAGCAATAACATATTTAGAAGTACCGTTAACTGGTGCAGTAATTGTGCTTGCTAAAGTTAGTGTGGTTCCAGTATTAGCAGTAATCCAAGAAACCTGAGTTGTTGGGTTAATACCAGATACTGCAATTGTAACTATACGACCAACATGTTCATTTGTAGTCCAAGCCTTACTTGGATCTACAAGCGTTGTTGTTCCTTGAGATGCAGCAGCTGTTGGAGATGCTGAGCTTGAAGGTGCCGATATACTAAATGCGTTAACTGCATACGGCCCAATTAGTGTAAATGCTGCGTTAAAAGATGTATCTGTTGCACACCCAGCAAATGTTATAGAGTCACCAGACTTAAAGAAATGGTTAGAAGCGGTTACTACGTTAGCTGTTGGGCCAACTGCAGTAATACTAATTGTTGCAGATGTTCCTGTACCACCAGTAGTTGCAGAGGTTGATACTGTATAACCAGTAGTGCTTCCTGAGTTAATTAGAGAAACTGCCGTAATAGCACCAGTAGCAGATACGTTTGTAACAATCACCTGAGCACCAGCTCCGCCAGTAGATAAAGTTAAAATATCTCCAATAACATAGTTGGTTCCTGCTGCTACTGGAGTAGATGCAACAGCAGTAACTCCTGCTGCAATTCTTGTAATAGATGTAACACCTACAGGTGTCCAATTGCTAAGTTTTGCAGTTATATTAGCTGCAACTCCTTGGTCAAATATTTCTGCGTTTGCCCAGTTATCAGTAACAGCATCATATTGAAGAATACCTGCACCTTTGTAAACTGTTGTTGATGGAATAATTGCCCATAGTTTATCTATGTTTGGTGTTACTTCATACGTTGATGTTGAATCTGGTGTTGTATCCCACACAGGAGTTACATAGAAAGTAGTTGGGGTATGGCCAACAATACGGCGCTTTTGACCAATACCTGTACCGCCCGTGATAGTTAAAGTATGGTTTGCGTAACGGTCTGCTGTTAAAGAAATACCTGAATCCGCTAGGGTTCTAGTAGTTGCTGATACAGTACCTACTTTTGTAACATATGGGGTCGAAACTCGTCCAGTACGTTCTAGGGACACATCTGCTGATAAAGCATCTGCCATAAAACCTTGCGGAGTTGTTTTTTGCGTCCATAAATCATTAGCAATATCGTAGTAATAGAAGTTAAAAAATGGCGTTGATGCAGCAGATGTAATTAAATAAACTCCACCAGTTCTTGTAGTAAAAAATGAAGTGGAATCTGGAGTAGTTGTCCAGTTTGTATTAACACTAAATGTTTGAGAAGAAATAGTGTAATTAGCTTGGGAACCCGCAGTAGTTACTGGAAGTGCATAAGGAGCTGCTGTTACAAAGGCCTGTTGACCCCAAGGGTCATGTGGCAGAAGGTTGTTATCTGAAACATATAAAGTAGTTGCATCATTATATACAACTCTGCGGTATTGCGTTGCTCCTGTACCAAAAGTAATACCTACTGTATAACCAGCCCACTGGTTAAAACGCCACTTCTTTGTAGAATCAGAAATGTTTGTTGTAGCTGTTCCAGTAATAACACCTGATTCAAGTACGTTATCGCTAACCCAAGTAAGTGTTCGTTCCTGCCCCTGACCTGTGCCATATTCAATACTTATAGTTTCGCCAGATAAGTTTTGAAGGCGAAGGCCACCAATAGTTACTGTAGAGGAGGTTGCTGAAATAACACGTCCATGAAAACCACGGCGTTTTGTATGCTTAATGTCAACTACTGTAGAACCTGCAGCAGGAGAAAGAGCAAGCTGTTGCCAAGTATCCTTGTATGTATCATAACGATATAAAGTCTGAGTAGTATAGTAATAAATAAAACGATCAGTTCCATCTTCTATAGTAGATATTGCAGATAGAGCAGATGATGAGGCGGGAGCTTGGCTTAATAATTCCCAAAATGGTAGATCTAATGTATTAACTAATGTATTTGCCATTTAACTTATTTTTCCCCTTATTGATGAATTATATCCTTGACGACTAATATCGTGAATTTGAGCAAAAGCATTTACTGCTCCAATTTGTGTTTGGTTGGTTAAAGTTCCAAGTGTTGTTAATGTTCCTGCAGAAATATTAGAAACTGTACCAACTGTAGTAATTGTTCCAGCGGAAATTGATGATACTGTACCTACTGTAGTTACGTTAGCCAATGTTGGCAAAGTTGTTATAGTGTTAATATCAACGTTAAGTCTGTTAGTAGAGTTTGTAACTACTCCCAGTGGTTTTAATAGTTGAGCAATTCTTTGCAAAGGCTGCAAAATTTGTTGAAACGCAGAAAGACGTGTATTAGTTGTTTGTAATGTAGAATCTAAAGCTAGATCACCAAGAGCATTTTGTAATGGCATTTATCTATTCTCCCCGCTTATATTTTATACTTCATTATAACATTACTTTTAACATAGTTCAAGATTAAGTTCCATCATGTATCCATAAAGTATATGAACTTGCCCCAATTTTTTGCCACCATACATATGGGGTTCCACCTTGTATTCCTGTAGGTGCTGAAGTTTGTACATATGTGGCAACCCCAAGTTGTGTTCCTTGTGGACCTGCAATTCCTTGAATACCTCTAGTTCCCTGCAATCCAGTTTGAGCAGAAGCTGTAGTATCCATCCATAAAACACTTTGAGATGATGGAGGGGTAGCGCTAGTAATTATGCCTTGAGGTCCAAATAGACCTTGAATTCCTTGAATTCCTTGAGGACCTTGTATACCTTGTGCAGCAAATGAACCACTTAAACCTTGCGGACCTATATTACCTTGAATTCCTTGGGCTGTGCCAGACAAAACGGCTTTCCAAGAGTATCCTGTCCATAACCATGTTTTAGATCCAGATGTATATGTAGTTACATTTGAAACTAATCCAGTAGAGGGAAAATCAATTGGCATTTAAATCACTTCCGTTTCATATTTCATTTTAAAAATCTCCTGTTACAATACCATTTAAAGTTTTAGTAGTAAAATATTGAGCTAAATTTGTTGTTTCAGTAATTCCTGGCCCGTCCCAACTAAAAGTTAAGTTATCTCCGCCATTACCTTCTTCATGGACTATTCTTATAGCGTATTGTGTCCCACCTACTAAAGATATACTTCCGCTTCTTTTTATATTTCCTTGTCCTGCACCCAAACCATTATTTACTACAGCATTTGCCGTAGTTCTTCCAGAGGCATCACTAGCTGTAGAACCTATCCAAACACCGCTTCCATCGTCAGATGATGTATAAAAGTTATATGTTCCCGTAGTGGGTGGGGTAAAATAACCTATTGCAATAAACCCGTATAAATCTCCTAAACTACTATATGAAATAGATGACCAAACATTTAATCCATATCCATAAGAAGAACTAGGAAGACTAGCTGTTGACGTAACGTTACTACTATCATTTGCGGTTGTTAATGGTAGAGTACCAATATTTCCAGTTGATATTGTGGCTCTCCAATCACCATTAAAAAATTTACCAGCTAAACCTGGTGTAAATGATATTTGTGGAACCATAATACCTGAAAAAGCATTCATTATACCCATATTAACTCAACCCCGCCCCAGAAATAGTAAATACTCCAGTTGCAACACAAAGTATAGTTGCAACTCCATATCCAGCAAGCGTTCTATTTCCTGTATTTGCACTGCCTGCAAATCTTAAAGTAACGCTAGACCCTTGAGCAATAATTTGTGAAGAGGATGAATTATTAAAAATAACTATACTATCGCCAGCGCTAAATACGCTTATAGGAACAGTTACTCCTCCTGTTGTTATTGAAACAATTCTTGAATTGTCGCTTGCTTGCAATACATAAGATGTGGTTTGATTTACTACTGGAAAAGTTGTTACTCCTTGAGATCCCGTCAAACCCTGAGTTCCTGTTGTTCCCTGTAACCCTGTTGTGCCTTGTAAACCTGTTGTTCCTTGAGTTCCAGTTGTGCCTTGTAAGCCTGTTGTGCCTTGCAATCCTATTGTTCCTTGGGTTCCAGTTGTACCTTGAGTTCCTGTAGTACCTTGACTTCCATTAGTTCCATTAGTTCCATTAGTTCCTGAAGATCCTTGTAGTCCAGTAATTCCTTGAAAACCAATTAAACCTTGAGCTCCTGCATAACCAATTGAATCTAGCTCAACCCATTGTGAAGAATTTCCATCATTAATATATTGATATTTAACTCCATCTGTTGAATCCACCCAAATATCACCAATTGCTGGAGAAGAAGGTGCAGAAGAATCATAAACAAATCCTATTTTTAAACCTTGTATTCCTTGAGTTCCCTGCAAACCAAGTGGACCCTGAATTCCTGTATTTCCTTGAGTTCCTGTAGTACCTTGACTTCCACTACCTGCAGAACCTTGAATACCAGTACCAGTAATACCTTGAGTTCCTTGAGTTCCAACTCCTGTTATACCTTGAACACCTTGAGTTCCTTGGGTACCAGCGCCAGTTGTACCTTGAATTCCTGTTAATCCTTGAATACCAATAATTCCTTGAGATCCAGTTGTACCTTGAGGTCCAGTATTTCCTTGTATACCAGTATTACCTTGAATGCCTACAGTACCTTGAGACCCAATAGTTCCTTGAGTTCCTTGAAGACCTACCGTTCCTTGTGAGGCTACTGCTCCTTGTATTCCTTGTATACCTTGAGGTCCAGCTACGCCTTGTACTGTACCTACAGATTGCCAAGAAGAACCGTTCCAAAGCCAAGTACGACCTGAAAAGCTATAAGTAGTTACGTTAGTAACTAAACCAGTGGTGGGAAAACTAAGAGGCATTAGACACCAAACCTTCCTCTTTGAGCATTAAAATTTTGTAAAATTTCAGCAGCACTAAGTGATTTATTATAAATTTGAATTGGTCCAATACTACCAGTAAAATAACCATCACTATGAGCAGGCCAACCAGTTCCTTTATAAGCAGCAATTCTCCACCATCCAGTAGTTGGATATGCTGTTCCTATACTACTATAAGTATTTACTAAACCACCATTTACATAAAGGCTTAAATCTGTACCATTATAATGAGCAGAAGCATATCTCCATACATTATCTATTACTGAATAACCTGTTTGCACATATCTAACAGATGAGCCATCATATATTGCAATGTACAGAGTATTATCTGTTCCCACCCACATTTTTCTGCTTGAAAGATTTGTTGATCCTGTTCCAGTTTGTGTGTTTTCAAATTCAAATAAAATACGGCCAGCATTTGAAGTAGTCTTAAACCATAAACAAGTTGTATAAACATTTGGGTTTGTAAAGCTATTTGTAGTACTTATATACTGGTTTGTTCCATTAAATGAGAAGTTAGTAGTGTTAAAAGTAGGTGAATTTTGCAATGTTCCAGTATTAGAATTACCGCTTAAATCTGTGTATGTAGTTCCGCTTCCAGAATATGACTGTACTAATGATGGATCATAGTAAGTAATTAAACTTGAATCTCTAATTATGGATCCAACTCCATATCCTGTAGTAGCAGATGCAAGTACCATATTAACTCAACCCCGCCCCAGAAATAGTAAATACATTTGCGTTATTAGTAGCATCAACGCATATAACTGTAGCAATTCCATATTGAGATAAAGTTCTATTTCCTGTAGAAGCAGTGCCAGATAATCTAAGAGTTGTGTTGGTTCCTTGAGTAATAGTTTGGCTACTTGTTGAGTTGTTATAAATAACAATATTATTTCCTGTGCTAAATATATTTACTGGAACTGTTACACCGCCTGTTGTTATTGATATAAGTTTTCCATTATCACTTGCTGCAAGAGTGTAAGAGGATGTCTGTGAATTCAAAGGAACTGTAGCTGGCCCAAAAGTACCTTGTATTCCTTGAGTTCCCTGCAAACCAATTAAATTATCGTACGGCTCAAACCATCCAGTAGCATCATAAATATAAGTGCGACCATCATCTGTGTCTACCCAAGCATCTCCAACTACAGGTGAAGAGGGAGCATTTGCAGAAAGAGTATATCTTCCTGTAATTCCTTGAATGCCTTGTAATCCTTGTAGTCCCGTTGTTCCTTGAGTTCCCGTTGTACCTTGGCTTCCCTGCAAACCTTGTGTACCTGTTGTGCCAACAGTTCCTTGATTTCCAGTTAATCCTTGTGTACCAGCTGTTCCTTGAGTACCAGTGACGCCCTGAGATCCAGTAGTTCCCTGTATTCCTGCAGCAGTAGTAACTAAAATAACTGGGTGGTTATTTGCAAAATTAGTGGTACCTGTGCCACTTGATGTAACATATGTTACTGGAACTTGAACATAAGTATTATTGCCTGGATTAATAGCTCCACTAACTTTAAATTGTTGCACATTATCGGAGTTATTTGCATCTTGAATAAAAAGTTTATCATTAACTTGTAAAAGCGCTAAAAACATATCAATATCAATATTGTCTTGTGTTAAATAGTCTATGTATAAAGCTGTAGCACTTGTTTGAGTAACATTGTTATATCTTAAATTACCTGCACCAGGGTCAGTATTAGCTGTGGAGTTAGTATCAATTCTGTAATTAAAGTAGCTAGAAGAAACACCACTTGCACCTACCGTTCCTTGAATGCCTTGAATTCCAGTAAGACCTTGAATGCCTGCAGATCCACCAGTACCCTGTAAAGCAGTGGCTGCCACCCAAGAACGTATACCCTGCACAGACGAGGTTAATACTTGGTTTGTGGTTGAAGGTACACCTAAGTCTGGCTCTACTTCAGATAAACCAATATAATTATATCTATCTGCAGATACTCCAGTAGGTGGTGTTTTCTTTACTCTACCAGATAAATTTTTAGCCATTAAAAGTTTCCAAGATGCTTAGAGTAACATGAAGGGTGCTATTTGCTGCTGCTTGTCCATAAAGTGATTTACCATATTCTATTACAAGTTTTCCAACTGTTGCAGATGTTGCATCATTTCCTGGAACTGAATATCCTTTTAATAAAGATGTATAAGATGTGCCATCATAAAAAGACATATCAACAGAACTGGCGGTGGAAGTAATATTAGCTACTTGAGCCATAAGAATAACTCCAGTATAACCTGTTGGTGGAGTATATAAACTTACATTACTAGTTGTTAAAACTGCTGTTACCGTTTTAAACTGATTTAATATTGTTGCCATTTTTTATACCCCAATTCCAAAAAGACTCTTTATAGACTCATCAAATTCATTTATATTTTTCCCAACTGCCGAATGAACATTTGGATTATTATGAAATATTTTCATAGTTACTGCACGTAATGATTTTTCTACAATATTTGCAGTGTCTTTACCATCACGATTTTCCACTTTTTCTAATTCATCATCAATAGTTGCTTCTACCATTGTGCGAAGTGCTTTTACAATTGGAGATACCGTATCTGGCATTGTTGAAGGATCAAATTTCATTGTTATGCCTCCAACGCTAACATATATGGCGTCATTATTGCAAATAAACTTTTATTAAAAGCTGTACCACTAATTGTACCTGAAGATTGCTCAATTGTTAAGTCTGGCCCAATTTTAAAATTTCCTTTTTGATCGGTGCTAGTAAAAAATACTTGTCCTCCGCCAGACATTATTATTTCATTTGCTGGAACTGGTTGTCCGCCTAATTGAGGCAAAGCAGTTGCTGGATCTGTTCCACTTCCGCAATATTCAAATGTATGTCCTGAAGCGGTAATTCTACTATTTTGATAAAATTTAGCTGTGGTAGTTCCATTTACTAAATTTGTTGGAATATTAGTAGTTAAAGTAATTGTTACTTTTCCACTAACCAAAGTACTTACTGAATTTAAGGTATACCATGTTGTGCCATTATCAAATGTAACTACGTTATTTGCATAAGGTCTTGTGCTTAACCCGCTAATAACTATATTTTGATTTATTAAATCATTAGAAAAAACGGTTCCTGAATTTAATAGACTACTTACTCCTACCGCTTTTAATCCATAATTTCCAAAGGATGTATCTGATCCTATAAGAGAACAAAATCCTCCAGATTCGCAAAGAACTCCTACGTCTGTAAAAATTGTATATATTCCAACAAGCTGAGCATATCCTTGATTAACTATATGAATTCCTATTCCGCCATAATTAATCTGAGTATATTGACCAGCAACCATTGATTTATTTCCAGTTACTACGCTTCCATCAATATACATGCCTTTTCCAGTTGTTGTGATGGAAGAAGCATTATATACATAAGGACTTCTTGTAATTGTTCCCGCTGAACCATCTGGATTAAATGCTACTGCTGCAGCTCCTGATACATGTCCTTTAAAAGTAACCTCTGAAATATATACTCCATTATTTACATAAAAAATATGAGAACTTGTATTTGCTGGCCTAATAGTTACAGCTCTTAAGCTATCTCCAACTACTGAAACACCTGTTGGTATTGTAACTGGATTTGCTTCTGTATAATCTCCACTTTTAACAAATACGGTTGTACCATCTGTTGCAACAGATAAAGCAGCTTTAATTGTTAAAAAAGATTTATTAAGTGTAGTTCCATTATTACTATCATTTCCATTTTTAGAAACGTATAAAACATTTGTTGATGCAGTATCTGTAGAAACTGACCCATCAGCCATTAAATACTGACTTGAAGTTCCTCCAGCTTTAATAATTGAAGGAGCTTGAACTGGTACTTTAAATTCTCTAGTCATTATTCTCCTTTTTATATAAGGAGGGGATAAAAATCCCCTCCTTTTACTATACTATCGTTATCCTATGATTACTACTCTATATTGATTAGTAGTAGGTGCTACAGAAAATCCAAATGTTGCAGTTGTTGTATTAGTCAATGTAACATCACAATCAACCAATACGTTTGATCCTGCATCAAATACTTGAGCATGTACATATTGATTACCTAATCCATGTGTTACTGAAATTGAAGTTAATGATCCATTTCCAATTGTTGTTGTAAATCTTCTAGCAACAACTGTTGTATCAATTGCAACATCATCAGCATTTGCAAGAATACCTGTTCCTGCGCCAACATTTATTGTATTTCCAGTTTTTGTAAGACCTGCTCCTGCAGTTACTTGACCTAAACCAGTAAATTGTGTAAATACTAGAGCTGTAGTTCCTACTGTAACTGAACCATCATTTGTTAGTGTCCATCCAGAATCTGCGTTGGTAGTTCCTTCTTCCACAAATACTGCAAATGAAGCTGTAATTTCTGCAGCCACGTCTGCATCTGTTGAACGAGTAGGTGCTCCAGTTGCATTAACTACATAAATACCATTTTGTGATCCTGTAGACTGGTTCTTGATAAGAATTCTATTTCCAGTTGCAAGTGTAACACCGTCAATTACAGAACCATTAGCAAAATCTGTTGCCAAAGTTCCTGTTACTGTTGTTGCTGCACGAACTGATGCTTTCCAATCAATTCCAACAACTGCATTATCTACATAAGCTTTTGTTGCTGCATCTTGTGCGGATGTTGGATCAGCAAGACCTGTAATCTTAAATGCTCCTGCTGCAAGATCAGATCCTAGTGTAGCTGTTGTTAATGTTTTATTTGTAAGTGTTTGTGATCCAGTTAATGTGGCAACTGTTGAATCGATTGCTACTGTTACTGGAGTAGAACCATTATATGATGTTCCTGTTAAACCTGTTCCAATTGTTAAAGCGTCTAAATTGGTTCCTAGTGCTTTACCAGAAATTGTTGAATTTGTAAGAGATGCATTAGCAATATTGCTGAGTGTATTAGTTGAGCCAGAAATGGATTTATTTGTAAGCGTTGCTGCTTTATCATCTGGGCTAACTGTTCTAATTGTTGCACCATCACCAATTTTTAATTGATCATTTGTTCCATCCCAAGCAATTCTTCCTTCTGTTGCAGAAGTTGTAGAGCTAAGAGTAAGTGCTGGAGTATCAATTGTTGGAGATGTTAATGTCTTGTTTGTAAGTGTATCTGTAGTTGCCTTACCAACAAGTGTATCTGTTGCATCTGGCAAGGTTAATGTTTTAGCAGTTGTAAATGCTGTAGCAATTGTACCTGTAACCCCAGTTGTGCCTGCTACATCAAATTTAATTGCTTTTGTTGCATCTGCAACATCAACAATTGTTGTTGTGCTATCAGATAGCTTTTTGTTTGTTAAAGTTTGTGCTGTTGTTAAATCTGCTGTTACGGCAGTATCAATAGCAAATGTTAGTGTGTTAGCTGCGTCATTATAAGTTTTTGTTATACCATTTCCGCCAACAGTAAATCCACCAACAATGTCTTGTACTGTTTCTGTGTCTCCTGTTGCTTGAATCCAAGCTGATCCGTTATAAAAATAAAGAATATTATCAGTTGAATTGTAGTAAACCTGTCCAGTAACTGGACTTGATGGAGCAGTACTTAAATTTTGAATTCGGGCATTTTGAAGCTCATTCTTATTAAGATTGATATCCGTTACAAATAATCTTGCCATTTTTTATTTCTCCTTATGACAGGTAAGCTGTCCCACCGAATGGTTGAGCCATTGTCAGTGTTATTTTGTTAATACTATTATAATCTATTCCTGTTTCTAATATATCTCCAGCACTGTTCTTAACAGTTACATTTGGGTTATACCCCATATTATGCGGTATTTCAATAAACCAATATGATCCTTGATTTACGACCTGCCCAATTGAAAATGAGTATGTTAAAGTACTTGTGCTTAAAAGATAGTTAGTTGCTCCAACCCATGTTAAATCTGTTGGTTTTGGACCATAAAATCTTGTTGTTAACTTATCGTAATAAAAATCTCCTTCAAGCCCCAAATTTTCTGCAGGAACTCCATTACCATTTAATATTGTTTTACCTCTTGGGCCTTGAGGGCCAGGGGTGGAAACAACTACCTCATTATTTGGTACTGTTACAACAATTGTCTCTGTCATTAGATTGTTACCGATCTGCTAAGAGTTAAAAATCCTTCTAGCAATTTAATTTTATTTCCATTACTATCTGATACCATAATATCGTATGATGATTTTGGATAAAATAGTTTATTTGTTTGAGTAGGAGTCATTTTTATTGTAAGTTTACCAAGCAATGGGGTTATTGTAATTCCACCTGCTGGAGATGTTAGGCTAAATGCTAATTTGCTTCCGCCCTTTGTATCACGGACTTGCAACTTTGCTGATGAACCTGTTAAGTCAATAGGTAATCCATCATTGTCTTTATATTCAACAATAAATGAAAAAGTGGCATTTTGATCCACTTCGAAATTCTTTTGTCCTGCCATTTGCTAGTACTCCTAAATAGGAAAACTCCTATGCTTATTTTAGCACAGGAGCTATCCTAACTGTAACTATTAAATTACTTGTTTGTAAACCCAAACTCTTTGTTTGTTGGGCTTAGAGCCTTAAGAATAACTGGTGCTACTGCTGCGAATCCACCCATTAGAAGGTCTCTTGGACTTGTATTTCCAGTCATGTACAAAGCAATTGCTGCTGAAAGAAATGCACGAGCATATGTTCCAAGCGCTGCTAAGATTTGTTCTGTCATTGTTACTTTTCCGTCCTTATTTAAATCGGCTTTATTAATTTTAGCCATTTTGTCATCTCCTCGTGGGCGGGATGCCCATGAATTTTCGGTGTTATCCGAATACTATAATTCTACCATTAAGCAGAAATATCTACAAGCTCGCAATTTCCATCTGAGCTACAGGCAAGCGTAGCATTTGTAGAAGTTCCATCTTCTGTCTCATAAAATGATAAATCTTCCCAGCGAATATTTTTTGGCATCTTGGAAAACAACTCATTATATTCTTCTTTTGTTACTTCTTGATACGGAGCCTGCTTATATGAGTGATCTGAATGAGGAAGAAATGAAATACCAGAAACCTCATCAAAATGCTTATATACCCAAGCTCCTACTTCCATCCATTCATCTTCTTTTACAGAAACTGTAATTGAGGGTTTGTGTTCACACCATGCACGTTGATAAACCAACCAAATATTTAGGTGTTCTATAGCAGTTAAATCATTTCTAACAATTGCACCTTCTGGTGCCTTTACTGGAAATGAAAATACATACGTATCATTTGGCTTCATGACATCATCTTCTACGGGAATACCAACTTCTTTAAGAAAAGTAGAAATTGGATCTCCTTTTGAACCACGAACTGTACGAATGTAATATGGAGAATGCCAAGCATGCATTCCTGAAGATACCCCGACCAATTGGGACACTGTTCCTGATGGCTTTACACATGTAATAGCAGCAGACTCTGGAATCCCAATTTTCCCAGCCTCATCTTTATTTTTTGCTCTTGCTGACTCTCTAAGAGTCATTAAGAATGCTTCTAGTGAAACAAGATCTTCTTTACCTGACATAAACTTATGTCCAAATTGTCCAGTTAAAGAAACTCCTAATAGGCGCTCTTCTTCTGTATTGTCTTTCCAAATTTTACGAAGATACTTAAAGTCTGTAAGTGTAGACTGCCATGTACCAAGAATGGTTGCTAATTCTACCTTGCGTTCAATATCTTTCTTTGTATCATTTTCACGTAATACGACTTCTGAAAGGTTACAAAACTGATAAGGACGTAAAATAATTTCTGAACATGGGTTAGTTCCGTAGTGTATATCTGGATCTCTTCTTCCATACTTGGCTGCTTGGGCTTGAGCTGCGGCCACATTGTATATACCTCGTTCTCCCGATTTTGAATCATACAAAGATTTCCATTCTGCAATAAATTGCTCCATGTCTGGCTTACGTGAATACGCAACAGAATTATTTGACAAAGCACGTTGAGTGTTGTTCTCCCACCAGTTACCTGACTTTGCTGCAGCCATTTCAATGTCATTAATATTTGAAAGAGAAATCATTGCTGAACGACGAACTCCTCCTACAACTACAACTTCACCAATTTTGCACATAATATCATGGGCTTCAATTGGTTTTAATTGACGTCCTGCTGCATTCTTAAATTTTGCAATAGTAAAATCAAAAAGATTTACAAGTGGTTGTGGCCCAGAAGATCTTCCACCCATTGTCTTAAGTCTTGCTCCAGCTGGACGCACCTTAGAAACATCAACTGCTGGAATCTGCCCAGTCCAAAGCAATGCAAGAAGTTCACGGTAAGCTTTAGCCCAACCTTGTTTAGAATCTTCTACGCTTATTACAGTTGTAGATTTTTCAAATGTTTCTGGGACGGCAGGAAGTTTATTAACGTACTTGTATTCAACAGAAAATCCTACACCTGTACCACACATAAGAATATACATAGTTTCATCAAATGAACGAGGTGAATCAACTGGTACAAATGAACAATTGTATCCAGCCACATTATCTCTGTCTAATGCAGGTCCTGAAGTCATAACAGAACGCATAGACGGCATGACATTTCTTTCAAAGACACCATTTTTTAATTCCGCAACAAGCTTTTCATCTGGAATATAATTATGATTTGTCTTTAAGTGATTTAACATAAAAGAAAAATATCTATCTACTGTCTCACCCCACGTTTCACGACGGTTCTCTTCTGGAATCCATCTAGCATAACGTGATAACGCAATAAAATTTTCGTATGGGTTTGCAATAGTCTTAGACATTTATAATACCTGTTTCTCCGCCTGGCGGTTAATTTAAATTTAGTGTGAAGATCCTATTCTACCAAACAACTATTAAAAGGGGAAGGGCTAAGAAAATTTTTCAGATAATCTTTCAAAAGCTTTCTTAGTCAACTGATCCCAATTGTAATCTTCATGTATTTTATTTGATTGTGCAAAATAATAACCAGAATAAGCATTGTAATTACCTGCTACATCTAACATTAATTCTTCTAAATGCTTTGCATCTGGTTTAAACATTTTACCAATGTGTCCATCAGATATAAATTTTGGCATAACCTCATCTGTAAGTTTAGACTTTAATTTAAGAGGGCCCATGTATTTTATATAATGAGACCAGTCATATGTTGATATAGTAGGCATTCCTGTTGCTAATCCTTGTAATGGTATAAATCCAAATCCTTCTCCCCATGTTGGATAAACTAAAACATGATGATCGTGATATAACTTAACAAGTTCTGTTTCACTAAGTTCATCCTCAATTAAATCTATATTCCTATATAATTCGTGGGGAAGCCCAATAATACTATCTTCATGATCATAAACTCTAGTTGTATTAAACTTATGAGCTTTAATTGTTAAATGATAATCTGAATTGTTTCCGAATAATTTAATAAAGGTATCTACTACTAGTTGTCCGTCTTTTCTTGGAGAAGGTTCTCCAACATGCAAAAACTTTATTGGTTCCCCATCTTGAATAAATCTTTTTTTTGGCGTCCAAACACTTTCTATTCCATGTGGATAAACATATATTGGTTTAACTATTCCATTTTCTTTAAATACTTTAGCACACCAGTCAGATGTAGTCCAAACTTCATCACATGCATTAAATCTTTCTACCCAATCTGATCTCATCTCTGTTGATTCCCAGGGAGTGTACGCAATTTGATATTGATTTCTGTGTAGCTTAAAATGTTGTGGCTGAGTAAAGTTTAATTGAATAGTAGCTTTAGGATCGGCAAAAAATATTTTGTAGTTTAAATTATTTAAAGATTTAACAATATTTTTACCAGCATAACCATAACCAACTGCGGGATTAAGCCCTGACTGAATAGTATAATAAGATATATTCATGTTTTCTTTCTAGTTGACTGGCTTGACAGGCCTATCCTATCAATGTTATGATTATAGTTCGTTATCTCTAGAGGAGGAAATGCCAATGGAGAAAATAAAACAACAGGTGAGTGATCTGGCTCATAACATAGTTACAATAGTAATGATAACATTATTTTTGTTTCCTGTACAGCCAGCAAACGCCTTAATAGTAAAACCTTTAGTGAAAACTGAAGCCCAAATAAAGCAAGAAGTCTTAGATAGTTTTAGTAAAGAGATTTACAAGCCATCTGAGATGCTTACAGACAAAGAGTTAGTTTTACTACTCAAGACTGTAGGATTCAAAGGATCAAGTCTTAAGAAAGCTTGGTCAATAGCAAAGCGTGAATCTAACGGAAGACCGCTTGCATATAATGGGAACAAGAAAACTGGTGATAGTTCTTATGGACTATTCCAAATAAACATGATCGGAGATCTCGGTCCTACAAGACTAGAGAAATTTGACCTAAAGAGTAACAGAGAGTTATTCGACCCAGTAACAAACGCAGAGATAACGTACTACATGACTGATGGCGGCTCAGATTGGTCAAGCTGGAAGGGTATGACCCCAAAGGCTAAGGAATGGCTTATGCAATTCCCAACTGATGCAAAGAAGTAGGATAGATGCAGATACAATACGTATCTAAGTACATAGCCTTATCGGAAGAGGGCCTTGTTCCAAGACTTGAATGTCCAATGGATCAGGGTCCTCTTTTGCCCAACCAGGACTTGGAAGATCAGGTATTCTTATACTGCCTATCTTGCCAATATAAGAAAGTGCTTGGGACAAAAGATTACGATGATATTATGAAAGCGGTAGAAAATGTTAAATGAATGCAAAAATGGGCAATGCGCTTGTGAAGAAGAAAACAATTTCTTTCATGTTAAAGTGATTCCGCAAAATAGTGCGAATTTCAGTGCGGCAGAAGAAGAGACCTTTTCCTCATATGAGTTTGAATCAAATGCTATTATACATAAAGACGCAATTGGGCGGGAAATATTTTGGCAAGATTTAGGGAGGCCATAATGGAAGATAAAGAATCTCAATCTATAGAAGATAACTTGCCTATGGTAAATTATATAATGCTTCACCGTATTTATGACATGTTAACAATTATGGCAAATAAAGCAGATCCTGAAAAAACAGCTAAAATGATTGAATATCATGAACAAGGATTTCTTCTTGGTCCTGCCCCATCATTTTCTCCATCTGAAGAACAAGTCGACTAGAATGCTTGACTTATAAAATATTCTGTTTTACAATTAAGATGTGTAGGTAGAGTTACCACCATAACTCCCTATATAATGTGTAGCAATACACTAGAAAAGCCCAATCGGATCCGCCTCTGATTGGGATTTTTTCTTTTATATAGATAGCATATCGACAATACGGACATATAGTGCAATTAGTGCAAAAAAAGTGCGCCGTTGAAAGAACACACATCTGCCCATATGCAACATTTTCTAGAATATACCTTATAAGCCCTCTACGAGGGTTTTAAAGCCCTAACGGGTCATATTTGGTGGTTCCCACTACAAGACCCAAGAAAGGGCGGGAGATAAAAATCTATCCCCTTTACCCAATATACCTAGTATAACCAATAGAGACCAATAGAGATTATAGATCTTCTTTATCTATATTTTCATCTAGGTCGAAATCAAAGATTTCTATTTGTCCCGCCCAATTTAAAAATTTATTTAAAGCTACACCTGACAGGATTGCTGTCGCAATTAGCATAATTAAAGCAGATAACTTCTTCACTTAGCATTTTCCATTATTTGAGCATATTCCATGCCATGTGCCATGCAGTAACCAATAGATGGATCATCTTTTCTGGTTACTAATATTGGCAAGCTGCATGTTGGTGAGTAACATTTATTCATAATATTATTATACCATAATCCTAGTCAACTGCAATTCTATCAGCATGATCATCACAATAATAGATCTTACTTCCATGTAATGTTACTTTAGATGTATATGATAATTTATCACAGTAGCTACAAAATTTCATCTTAGCCTGCTTTCCGCATTTTTCTCATATGAGTTCTAGCCCTATGGCAATTAGAACATACTACTTCACATTTGGCTATTTCTTCATCCAGCCGTTTTTTTGATAACGTATTGATTAGTTCCGCCACATTTGCTTGCTTAGTTCCACGAACATGATCAAAATCCATCATGTAGTAGGGATAAGATATTTTACAATCCATACAAGGATTTTTTTCTTTTACTTCTTTTAAATAACGTGCCAGAGTTTCTTTTTGTTTCTTGATCGACATCTTCTCTGGAGACATAAGACAATTATATAACACTGTTATTATCAGTCAACTAAGATTTAAGATTTTACATAATGTTAATAAAATATTTTTTTATAAGTATATCTTTTATATTTGTTTTTATTTTTTTAATGATAACTTCCAGAATTAGAGCATACAACCCCTATACCCCTTTTTGTTTTTTAACAAAAAAAGAACCCCGAAATGATCAGAGTATAAATCCGCCATTCATCGGTTGAACCATAAGGCCATAGCTTTTATCTGAAAGATATTGTAGAATACAACTTCCGTCATCATCGCACTTGGAGTTTAACCCCTTGATATTATCTCCGAAAACTTTCCAAGGTGTTTAGTATAGCATTTGGGATTTTCGCAAGTCAAGACTTTGTAAGATATTTTATAGCATTTTTCATAATGTCCAAATTGTCCTTAAATTGACCCAAGCCTCTATTGCAATTTCCACATAGTAGGCCACGAGTACATTTACCACAAGAATATCTACCAAGACAGCAAGAATGATCATGATCTATTACTGGAGTAGAGGTAAATTCATTTTTACAAATAGCACATTTGCTATCTTGTGCCAGAAGCATTGAGTTAAATTCTTCAGATGTTATCTTATGGTTTCTTATTCTTTTTTGCTTTTGTCCCGCCAAAAAATAACCTTCTTTATTTTTCTGTCTCCTAGCTTTTTGCTTTGCAATATCACAAGGTTTACAGTAGGCAGCATAACCATCTGGATGAGCTTTATTAGTATAAAAATTACTTCTTTCGTACCACCTATCGCATCTAGGGCAATACTTTTTTTTTGCAGTATTTTTTGTCATATAGATAGTGTATCATAAATATAGTATTTGCACTATCTATTTCAAATTTTACAAAATGTTCAAATTCCATTTTGATGTATGATACACACATAAATCAATGTCCGTTTTGTCCGATACTGCGCCCATAATAGGCTTAAATGTGGTGTATCTCACAAAGTATTTTGGCAGAATGTCTCTAATGTCCGTTTTGCGACTTGATAAATGTCAGACCCCCCCTGTATAGTTAATACTATAAGAAAGTTAATCAAGGTGATTAACAAGAAAGGAGTCAAAATGACTCAACTTAATGAAACTCTATTTAGCACTATCGTGCATGAATACCATAATGGTGGCGTAAAGTCATCTTATGGATTAGATACTTACACTAGAAAAGAATTGCTAAAATTCTTATTCTCTAGTAAGGCTTGCTATTGCATAGAGTGCGTGTGTGAGGTAACTCACACCGCATAGGCTACACGCTACGGCGTGTCGTCTTGATAATGTCAGCCCACTAGGCTACAATTCCAACTATAACAACTAACGAAAGAAGAAAATAAATGATGACTAAATGGGATACTATTCAAGCAGATGTAAGCGACGCTTATGTTTATCTTGATGAAGAAGAAGCCTATAACAAGGCACTAGCAGAGGGCTTAGAGTTTGGCTCTGATGAATATGATGAAGATGAATTAAGTAAATCACTAACACTAGATTGGGATAACTAATAAATGACTATCACTTATACACTATGGCAGGGCTCAACACTATTAGCCGTTAATCAAAAGGCTAACAAGCCTGAAGAAATCTTAGCCGTAATAGAAGAGTTAAATAAATTAGGTAAAGGCTTTACCTATAATATTAGAGAGGTAGATACTAAGTGAATAGACTACTAACTAGCCTAGTCCAATTGGCTATCGCTATTCCCGCCCTATATTGCGCCCGCCTTATGTGGCGTGAGATCGTGGCAGACTTTAGAGAGTGGGATAAATCACACTAGGCTAACGGCGTGTCGACTTGACAAAGTCGGCAGCTGCCCCCATCTTTTGCGGGCAGTTATCCACAGGGTGATTAAGGACATGTGGATAAGTCCCCTGGAAATGTGAGATTAAACACAAAAAAAGATTTGCGACACGCCGATGAAAGTCCCAAAAATGTCAGTCCCCCCTGCTATACTAGCGACATAACTTCAACACAGAAAGAAGGTCAGAAATGAACCTAGATGAATTCAAGGCTCACGTTATCGCACAACGTGAAGCAAGCAAGGCAGAAGCCTTGTCAGTCCTATCCGCTACAATTAAGAAAAATGAGGGGGCTAAGTAATGGGATACATTGAAATTTTTCGCCTTGATGAACAAGGTGCTGGTTGGGTTGATTTATCAGAAGCAACACCAGACGAATTACTAAACATTGAAATTGGTTTATTTCAGGAAGGTGCGATTTAATGAAAACTAACTATGAAATTATTCAAGAGATTAACACTCTTGCTAAAAACTACTATAACGACAATGCGCTATCTCTTGCTTTCGCATGGGGTTGCGCTCAATCGCTATTAAGCACAGAACAATTAGAAATTATTCTAAGAGTAATTAAAGAACAGGAAAACGCATAATGGAAAAAACACAATTTGAAAAAGATTTGGAAATCAAAGAAAGTTTTATTGATTTGCTAAATGACATTTACCCTACTGTAAAAATTGGTTATTCTACTTTTACTCCCGCCGAAATTCTAGAGTGTTGCGACCCTGTTGCTTTTGCGATTGGATTAGTTGAACATGAAGATTACCTAGCAGAAATGGAAAACGAATAATGGAAAAAGATTTTTTTGGATTTGAAAAAGCAATTCAGCTAGATCATCTTAACGATGAGCAAATTGAAACATTGGAAAACATTTTTAAAGATTTTCAATAAATAACGGCGTGTCGACTTGACAAAAGTTGATGCGCCCACAAAGCTGGCGGCGTCGGGCGTGTCGTACGGGTGTGATTAAAAACACCCTGAAAATTTGTGAGATTTATCACACGGCTTGAGCGTCTCAGTATTTGGAATTACTGGCTAGTAATGTGAAAATGTCAGTGGCTTAGGCTATAATTGCGAGTATCAACAAACGAAAGGTGACAACTCATGTCAGCAAAACCATACACAATAGCAAGCCTCTTAGAGGGAAAATACTATCGCTCACACTCTCGCCATGATGAGGGAATTATCAACTACGCAGAAAAGCGTGACGGAATTTGGTACGGAGAAAACTTTGAGGCTTATGTCGTCCGTGTATCTCCAACCCGTGGCATAAAAGATTTTTGGGCTACTGTTGCCGTTAAGGTGTCTGACTAATTTGTCAGACCCTTGCGGTACAATAACTAAACAAACAAACGAAAGGGAAAACCTAAAATGAGCAAAATAAAAGAATACATAGAAATTATCGCAGCGAATTGTGATGAATGCGGTGGCGCAGGATTTTTATTCTTTGGAGATGAAAATAATTATGATTGCGAACCTTGCGATTGTATCTCTGATGT
>Ga0214921_10000989_pt1 | contig 49854 bp, 55 predicted proteins | sample LL1505_MetaG_FD_177992 | JGI IMG/M metagenome (GOLD analysis project Ga0214921, IMG submission 177992) | Freshwater microbial communities from Lake Lanier, Atlanta, Georgia, United States - LL-1505 | ecosystem: Environmental > Aquatic > Freshwater > Lake | place: USA: Georgia | collected... | reverse complement strand
TTGACTGTTGGTGACATGGTCCGCACGGTGGATGGTCGCGATGTTGCTATCCAGCATGTGAAGCATCAGCGGATAAGTTCCCCGTCCATGTCGGTAAATCCCTACATCATCCCTACTGGACAATTTGGTGCAACAGAGACATTAGCTATTTCCCCTCGCCATTGTGTGGCTGTTCCTGGCCGCGGTATGGTAGAAGCCCGTGAGCTGGGTTTCCGTCAGATGTCTATGCGGGCCGCCTTTGACTACTACAATCTGGAGCTCCCCGAATGGGAAAACATGGTTGTGGCCGGTGTGGAAGTGGAGTCGCTGGCACCCAAGAAGCGTGTGACCATGACGGTTGCGGAGTTCCGCGGGCTCGTGGCGGCGCAGGGTCTTGGTCGCTCTGCTAGCGACTTGGCGAAGCTAGCTCAGATTGTGGAAATGCTGGCAGATGGTCGCGTGGCTGTTTCACTAACACAGAAGACTCGGCGGTTGGCTTAATCTGTTAGGATTATTGTAGTGCAACAACTTCTACATTAACATTCTAGTTCGTATAATTATCAGTCGTTAGACTAGCGTCAGCTAGTCGGCTGTCGCCGACTTTCACGACAGTTAATTTGACGAACTATAACTCCATTTAGCAGATAGTTAATTGGAGAGCACTAGCTAGCGATAGAAGACCTACCAACAGTCTACTCAATTAGATATCTCTAGTATAATTTTTACTGGAGAGACCTATTATACCCGACATTATATAATATAATGTTAGTCTAAGATAAAATATTATTAAGGGATATAGATGACAACATTGCTTCTTGTTGATTCCAGGATACCTCAGTATTCTGAGTTTGTTGCTGCTGTTAAGAGCGACGTTGATATCATCCCATTCAATTCGGCAACAGATACGTTGGATGGGGTTTTGGCAAGCATCTCTGCGATTGCCGCGGGGAGACAGTTCTCCACAGTTGGTATCGTTCAGGAGGGGACTGATATTATGGTGGAATACAAGATAGTGCAGAATCAGAAGCCTGCTGTCATTGATTCGATTGAAAGCTGGTCGGATATCCAGGCATTCTTTACTAGTTTGAAGACTGTATTTGGTATCCAGACGATTGACCTCATCAGCTGTATGCTCTGGAACAATCCGAAATTTGCAGATACAATGACACGCATTGAGTCGATTGTTGGTATCAATATTCGTGCATCTACCAATCTGACTGGAAATCTGGCTCAGGGGGGTGATTGGACACAGGAAAGCGATAATGTAAATATTCGTGATGTTTATTTTACGGATGCTATCGCACAATTTACGCATGTACTATTTAAAATAATCTCTAGACCATCTGTTATATCAACAAATGGTACATTAGCGTCTGTTGTGGCATGGGGTAATAGTACTCGTGGGGGGAGTATTCCTTCAGGGAAGTATGCTGATATGTCTCGTGGTGTAATCGCTGTATATCCAAATGAGAATGCCTTTGCTGCTATAAAGGGAGATGGAACCGTTGTAACATGGGGGAATCAACATATGGCGGCGATAGCAGTGCAGTGAGTTCGCAGCTGACGGATGTATCTTCTATCTACTCAACCAGTAGTGCCTTTGCTGCTCTAAAGACAAATGGAACTGTTGTTACATGGGGAGACTCGGCATATGGCGGTGATAGCAGTTCAGTCAGTTCTCAACTGACGGGAGTGTCTTCTATCTACTCAACCAGTAGTGCCTTTGCTGCTCTAAAGACAAATGGAACTGTTGTTACATGGGGAGACTCGGCATATGGCGGAAATAGCAGTTCAGTCAGTTCTCAACTGACGGATGTAATTTCTATTTATTCAAATCATCATGCTTTTGCTGCTCTCAAGTCAAATGGAACTGTTGTAACATGGGGGTACTCGGCACATGGCGGAAATAGCAGTTCAGTCAGTTCTCAACTGACGGATGTATCTTCTATTGTTTCAACGACTTATGCCTTTGCTGCTCTCAAGTCAAATGGAACCGTTGTTACATGGGGGGACTCCTTCTATGGCGGTAATAGCAGTGATGTAAGCTCACAACTGACGGGGGTGTCTTCTATTTCTTCAGGTTTACATGCCTTTGCTGCTCTAAAGGCAGATGGAACCGTTGTTACATGGGGGAACTCCTTCTATGGCGGCAATAGCAGTTCAGTCAGTTCTCAACTGACGGATGTGTCTTCTATCTACTCAACCGCTTCTGCCTTTGCTGCTCTCAAGTCAAATGGAACCGTTGTAACATGGGGGTACCAGGTATATGGTGGCGATAGCAGTGCAGTTAGTTCTCAACTGACGGGCGTAATTTCTATTTCTGCAGCTGCGAATTCATTCGCTGCTCTAAAGGCAGATGGAACTGTTGTTACATGGGGGGACTCGGCATATGGCGGCAATAGCAGTTCAGTCAGTTCTCAATTGACGGATGTATCTTCTATCTACTCAACCAGTGGTGCCTTTGCTGCTCTAAAGACAAATGGAGCCGTTGTAACATGGGGGGGAGGGGCATATGGCGGCGATAGCACTTTTGTAAGCTCACAACTGACAAGTAGTATTATTGGAGTTGCATCAAATAGCTACGCGTTTGCAGCTTTAAGAACGTTAGATACTTTTTCTATTTCGTACAATGCCAATGGAGCCACATCCGGCTCAGTTCCAGCGTATACCGTATATCCTGTAGGGTTCTCTGTCTCTGTAACTGTTGCCGGCGTTGGAGACCTCGTAAAGACAGGGTATACCTTCGGTGGATGGAATGATGGAACTGCTACTCGCAGTACAGGATATTCCTATAATAACGTTTCCCAGAATCTGACACTGACAGCTGTATGGAATTCTATTACCCCCCCATCTGGTGGTGGTGGTGGTGCCAGCGCAGTCTGCTTCCTTGGCAATGCCCCTGTGCTGACGCCCACCGGCTACCGCCGCATTGACAGCTTGGCTGTTGGTGACATGGTCCGCACGGCAGATGGTCGTGATGTTGCCATCCAGAATGTTAAACACCAGCGTGTAGTGTCTCCTTCTTCGTCGGTGAATCCCTACATCATTCCTGCAGGTCAGTTCGGTGCGACAGAGAATCTGGCTATCTCCCCCCGCCACTGTGTAGCGGTTCCCGGCAGCGGCATGGTGGAGGCTCGCGAACTCGGTCTGCGGCAGATGCCGATGCGGGCCGCCTTCGACTATTACAACCTGGAGCTCCCCGAATGGGACAACATGATTGTGGCCGGTGTGGAGGTGGAATCGCTGGCACCCAAGAAGCGTGTCGTCATGACGGCCGCGGAGTTCCGCGGGCTCGTGGCGGCGCAGGGGTTGGGCCGCTCTGCTAGCGACTTGGCAAAGTTGTCGCAGATTGTGGAAATGCTGACAGATGGTCGCGTGGCTGTTTCACTAACACAGAAGACTCGGCGGTTGGCTTAATCTGTTAGGATTATTGTAGTGCAAAAACTTCTACATTAACATTCTAGGCTAGTGCTATCCAATTAAGATTAGACTAGAATGTTTTCTAGTTCGTCTAAGTATCTAGAAATAGAAGACCTATCAACAGTCTACGCAATTAGATATCTCTAGTATAATTTTTACTGGAGAGACCTATTATACCCGACATTATATAATATAATGTTAGTCTAAGATAAAATATTATTAAGGGATATAGATGACAACATTGCTTCTTGTTGATTCCAGGATACCGCAATATTCTGAGTTTGTTGCTGCTGTTAAGAGCGATATCGACATTGTCCCGTTCAATTCGGCAACAGATACACTATCCGGGATTCTGGCAAATATTACCGCGATTGCTGCGGGGAGACAGTTCTCTACGATTGGCATCGTTCAGGAGGGGACTGATATTATGGTGGAATACAAGATAGTCCGGAATCAACAGCCTGCATTAATTGAGTCAATTGAGAGTTGGACTGATATCCAGGCATTCTTTACTAGTTTGAAGACTGTATTCGGCATCCAGACAATTGACCTAATCAGCTGTAATCTCTGGAATAATCCTACCTTTGCGGATTCTATGACACAGCTGGAGACACGGATTGGTGTAAATATTCGTGCATCTACCAATCTGACTGGAAATCTGGCTCAGGGGGGTGATTGGACACAGGAAAGCGATAATGTAAATATTCGTGATATTTATTTCACAGATGCTATTTCTAACTTTACACATTTACTATATATAAAATTATATAGACCATCTGTTATATCAACAAATGGTACGTTAGCATCTGTTGTGGCATGGGGTAATAGTAATTATGGGGCGAGTATTCCTTCGGCTACATATGCTGATATGTCTCGTGGTGTAATTGCTGTATATTCGAGTTTTGGTGCCTTTGCTGCTCTAAATGCAGATGGAACCGTTGTTACATGGGGGGGTGGGGACTATGGCGGCAATAGCAGTTCAGTCAGTTCTCAACTGACGGATGTGTCTTCTATTTCTTCAAATTTAGGTGCCTTTGCTGCTCTAAAGGCAGATGGAACTGTTGTTACATGGGGGGACTCGACCTCCGGCGGTAATAGCAGTTCAGTCAGTTCTCAACTGACGGGAGTGTCTTCTATTTCTTCAAATTTATTTGCCTTTGCTGCTCTCAAGTCAAATGGGACCGTTGTTACATGGGGGGACTCAGATTATGGCGGAAATAGCAGTTCAGTCAGTTCTCAACTGACGGGGGTGTCTTCTATTTTTTCATCGTGGGGTTCCTTTGCTGCTCTAAAGACAAATGGAGCCGTTGTAACTTGGGGGAATACGCTAAATGGCGGAAATAGCAGTTCAGTCAGTTCTCAACTGACGGATGTGTCTTCTATCTACTCAACCGCTTCTGCCTTTGCTGCTCTAAAGAAAAATGGAACCGTTGTTACATGGGGGAGTTGGTACTATGGCGGTAATAGCAGTGATGTAAGCTCACAACTGACGGGAGTGTCTTCTATTTTTTCAACGAATTATGCCTTTGCTGCTCTAAAGGCAGATGGAACTGTTGTAACATGGGGGAGCTCAGATTATGGCAGCAATAGCAGTTCAGTCAGTTCTCAACTGACGGATGTGTCTTCTATTGTTTCAACGGATGGTGCCTTTGCTGCTCTAAAGGCAGATGGAACTGTTGTTACATGGGGGAACCCAGGTTATGGTGGTAATAGCAGTGCGGTGAGTTCGCAGCTAACGGATGTGTCTTCTATTGTTTCAACGAATAATGCATTTGCTGCTCTAAAGGCAGATGGAACTGTTGTTACATGGGGGAGCTCAGATTATGGTGGCAATAGCAGTGCGGTGAGTTCGCAGCTAACAGATGTCTCTTCTATTTTTTCAACGAGTTATTCCTTTGCTGCTCTAAAGACAAATGGAGCCGTTGTAACTTGGGGGAATACGCTAAATGGCGGTAATAGCAGTGATGTAAGCTCACAACTGACAAGTAGTATTATTGGGGTTGCATCAACGAGGTATGCCTTTGCTGCTTTAAGAATGTTAGATACAATTTTTATTTCGTACAATGCCAATGGAGCCACATCCGGCTCAGTTCCAGCGTATACCGTATATCCTGTAGGGTTCTCTGTAGCCGTTGCTGGAGTAGGAAACCTCGTAAAGACAGGGTATACCTTCGGTGGATGGAATGATGGAACTGCTACTCGTAGTGCTGGATATTCTTATAGTGGTCTTATAGATAATATAATACTGACAGCTGTATGGAATATACAGACATTCTCTGTTTCGTATAATGCCAATGGGGCTACAGCTGGTTCAGTCCTGCCTATTGCCTATTATTCTGCAGGTTCCTCTGTAGCTGTTGCTGGAGTAGGAGACCTCGAAAAGACAGGGTTTACCTTTGGTGGATGGAATGATGGAACTGCTATTCGCAGTACAGGATATTCCTATAATATTTCCCAGAATCTGACACTGACAGCTGTATGGAATTCTATTACTCCCCCATCTGGCGGCGGTGGTGGTGGTGGTGCCAACGCGGTTTGCTTCCTTGGCAATGCCCCTGTTCTAACACCCACCGGCTACCGTCGCATTGACAGCTTGGCTGTTGGTGACATGGTCCGCACGGCGGATGGTCGCGATGTTGCGATTCAGCACGTCAAGCACCAGCGCGTGATTGTGCCGTCGGGTTCGGTTAATCCCTATGTTATACCCAAGGGCCAGTTCGGTGCTACAGAAAACCTAGCAATTTCACCGCTGCATGCGATCTCTGTGCCTGGGCGCGGCATGGTGGAGGCTCGCGAACTCGGTCTGCGGCAGATGCCGATGCGGGCAGCCTTTGACTACTACAATCTGGAGCTCCCGGAATGGGACAACATGGTCGTTGCCGGTGTGGAGGTGGAGTCGCTGGCACCCACGAAGCGTGTCGTCATGACGGCTGCGCAGTTCCGCGGTCTGGTGGCAGCAAAGGGTATTCGGACAGAGGCTGACCTGGCCAAGCTGGCGCAGCTTGTGGAGATGCTTGCGGATGGACGTGTGGCTGTTTCACTAACACAGAAGACTCGGCGCGCATAGAAAATAGACTCAACTAAAAGACTTTTAATAATTAGACGAACTAGAACACTATTTCGTTAAATATTAATAGAATAAAACTAGCAACGCTTTTTTCTCCTGACAGAAATAGGAATGGCTGAATTGTACACTATCGGTGCGCCTACAGTGTCAACATCTGGGCTCAACTTCACAGCATCGTGGTTGGGGCCAATCGACACGCGTACGGGAGAGACTTATGTTAACGACATAAGCGGCGGATTGGCCTACACTCTCAATATTAAGACAGCAACTGGACAACCTATGTCATTGCAGACCGCCGTACAGTCAACAACTTTTTCGACGGAGGATATGTCGGGTGGTTTCACGCCTGGTACTTATTATCTTCAAGTAGTTGCATTAGCGGATGATAGTTCAGGGGACTACGTAGGTGTATCCTCTCCGTGGACAACAACGGGGTTTACACTTGAAACTGCTATCACTACAAATACTGTTTCTGTCCAGGCTCTAACAACTGTTGTTCAGGAAGTATTATCGGCTAGTACGCAATCGCCCCAAAATATTACACTGGAGCTACTTCAAAATCAAGCAATGACGAACAATGGGACAAATACACCGGCGGCAACGGCGGCAAACGCAGTTGGTGTTCTGAATAATGCAGGGGGGTTGAACACTCTTGCGAATATAACTCAGGTGGCAAATACACTGAAGAATTCTCCCGCAGGTACCGATGGTGCGTTGGCTGCTCTTTTAGGAGAGGTATCGAAGACAACCACTCTCCAAAAGGGTTTAGTAGATGCGGGCCTTGCTACACCTGGTGTACCGGTGACTCTTGGTGCACAGGCTGCAACCACGCTTGTTAACAGCACAAATCTAACAGTAAGTGCTGCGATAAAGTCATCACCGCCAACCATTAAGGTGTCTGTTCCCGCATACGACGCGTCTTCTATCTCAATTACAATTACAGATGAGGCAACTCTGCATTATGCGGCGATAGCGAAGGATGTAAATTACACCCTGACCATAATTAATCGGATAGGTGGGGGGGATATTAGCGAAACGGCGACCGTTTTGTATGCATCTGCAACTGGTATTTTAACTGTCAATGGGGCTGTGATAGCGCTTGATTCCTCCTTCTCCATTGCAGGCGGTCAGTTCCAGATTCAGATAAAGGGCAGTTTTGGTGGACAGTTTCGGAATGGGGGAGGCGGTGGTGGTGGTGGTGGTGCCAGTGCAGTGTGCTTCCTTGGAAATGCACCTGTGCTAACACCTGCCGGCTACAAGCGCATTGATAGCCTAGCGGCCGGTGACATGGTCCGCACGGCGGATGGTCGTGATGTTGCGATCCAGCGTGTCAAGCACCAGCGGATTCTGATGCCTTCTGCTTCTGTAAATCCATATGTGATCCAGAAGGGCCAGTTCGGTGCTACAGAAAACCTAGCAATTTCTCCACGCCACTGTGTGGCGATTCCTGGCCGCGGTATGGTAGAGGCCCGTGAGCTGGGTCTCCGCCAGATGTCCATGCGGGCTGCCTTCGATTATTACAATCTGGAGCTCCCGGAATGGGACAACATGGTCGTTGCCGGTGTGGAGGTAGAGTCGCTGGCGCCCAAGAAGCGCGTCGTCATGTCGGCTGCGCACTTCCGTGGGCTGATTACGGCCAAGTTCGGCCGGTCAGTAGATATAGCGAAGCTGACTGAAGTGGCACGCGTTCTAGCAGATGGTCGCGTGGAGGTGTCTCTGACACAGAATGCAAGACGCATGTAAATACATCAACGGTTTTCTGATTAGAATAACATAGGATGTGAAATCATGAATTCCGTATCCTAAGTTAGAGGAAGAGGCGAATGACACGGAATCGCTGGATGACCGTGTGGATTGTTGCGCTGGTTGTGGTTGTTGGCTGGTATGTTAGCGCGGTAGGGTGGCAGAGGGGGCGCTCGGCGGAGGGGTTTCTTGACTACTTGGACGGGGCGACGGGGTCTCTGACGGGTGGACCCGATGGTGTGCTCCCGGAAGTGGCGACCTTCGGTCAGAACACGGCTGTCCTGGGAGATGTTCTACCAGTGTCAACGGGTCTGACGGCGTATGGAGCCGCCGATGTTGCCCGGATTGATACCGCCCGGCAGATGGAGCTGGGAGGGCAGTTTGTCCAGCGGACAAACAACTACCGGCGCGTGTACCCCGACAATAGCTCAGCGCCTCTGTCGGAGTTAGTGGGGTCCGTGTATGCGCCGAAGGATGGCGTGGGAGAGGTGGTGCCTTGCCCTGGTGCATGTTAGATACGGAACTTCTGTTGGAGCTCTAAGAACAGTGATGTTGCCCCCAGAGCCGCCAGGGGCGCAGCAAAAAAGAAAGCCCCATTCACGTCATCTGTGGGGAAGCCAGCTGTCTGAATGAGATAGCGACGACCTTCATCGACAATGAGAACCAGAAGGGGAACCTGAACAATGAACTGGAGGAGTGTGGGGAGGGGGGCCAAGAGGCGGTCTATGGCAATTGAAATCAGGAGCGCAGCGACACTGATTCCAAGGGCTAGGGTGTAGCGATGGATGGGGTTCATGGATTGTTTGTCTCTAATGACTACGGCGGCTCTTGTTAGTCTTGCGGGCCTTTCTGGACTTCCGATGGTGCCGGTGTGTGCGACGACGACCACCGGTCATTTGTCCGAGCTGCATTTTTAATCCAGAAGGGAGTTTATCCGTATTAATAGTCACACTATTACCAGAAATTCCATATGCAGAAGATGGAATTGAATGGGGGCTTACCTTATTCACACCGTGCGTTGTTGCCCACTGTGTTAGAACTTGTTCCATCTTGGGTGTAACAACTTTTACAACCATGTTCCTACTTCCGCCGGAGATTTTTGCGAGCATGACGGGAGGACTTGCGACCCTTGTGGCTCTTATGATGAGCTTTACGGGACTTGCGACCCTTGTGGCTCTTACGATAGCCACCGCCCATTTTCAGATTTTTAAACAAACCCATAAGCTCATCATCATCTGCTGCTAATGCGGCATCCTCCGCGGCCTCTTCAGCATCGACTGTAGCAACCGCAGCAGCTGTCGTTGAGGCAGCTACCATCTCTTTCACAGCCGTTTTCATCGCACGAATGTATTTATTCGTGGCGATTTCATACAGAATCTTAAGTTTCTTGTAGTCTTCATCCGCGGGGCTCTTACCAGGTGTATTTTGGTAGGCAGTTATCTGGTCAAATATGGCCCCCTGTTCTTCACGAGCAGTTTCAACATCAGGGATGATTTGTCCAGTAAGGAGATTCGCATACTTTTCAAGAATGGACTCCTTCCGTGTTGCCGCGCGGCTATAGCTTGTGGCGAGTTGTGTGCGATACTGCGCCCCCTCTTTTGTTCCAAAAATAGGACGTCCGTATTTTGTATAGCCGATGATTGGTTTCCCAGCTGCCGACATCTCTATCCTCCTCACAGATTTCTTACAGTCGGCCACCCCATCCTCCGCCGCCAACGAACTGGATAGTATCCCCGGCATCCTCTTCATCATCTATGATGGCAGCTGCCCCATCAGCGACAGACGGTGCAAATCGGAACGCGAACTCCTCCATTCCTGCCGGAATCGCATCGGCGCTCTCTTTGATGACCGTTATGCGGCTGCTCATGTGAGCCTCCAAGGCAGCCGGGTCTGCGCGCAGCGATTCGACTTCGGCCCAGAACAGAGAGGCCGCGGGCCATCCTGTCTCCTGCCACCAAGCCGGATTCCGAAGAACCGTCCGGGGGTAGAAACCCGTCAGCCACCAAATGGACTCTTCCAGAAGTGGCAGGTCGCCGTCAGGCACCGGTGTCAGATAGGTGGCAGCTGCATCGCCCAGGTCTTCTACTGGCGCCGTATACCGATAGACCCAAGAGTCGGGGGTCTCCATATATCCATACACCTGAATACGCCCCTTCCATGAAGCACTCTGGATAGCTGCCGTATCATCATCGGAAAGAGAGACCCACCCACCCATGAGGTAATGGAAGACCGGGCGCTGCGCAAACTGTGCCTCTACGAAATCGACCGCATCTGTATCACAGACCTCCATCTGAATCTGCATCTGAGCATAGTAGTCGCTCGGGACAAATTCACCCGGCTGGCGCGTCTTCGGAGACTTGATTTCAACTAGACGACCCGCACGCGTGCCGGAAACAACAACGCCATCCGGCGATGCAGAGAGCCAAGGAACCGACTGGTGTTGGAAGCGGCCCAGAGTGTCATTCACCGTGTTAGGACCGGCTAGCTCCTGTTCATAGATGGCCCGGGTGATGGACTCAAAGCGATGGCCCCACAGAGTAGCAGACATCTCTCCATCCGGCTGGGCAATGGCAATCGGCTTCATGGCACTGAAGGATTGGATTGGATGGGGGTCTAGCGACACCAGCTTGGAACGCAACAAAGCCCCCCGTCGACCATCCAGCACCTGGCTGAATTCGGAGGCCGTGAGGCGATGCGCACGTTGGGCATACCAGTCGGCAGAGTGTTGACCGGTCTGGGGGCGCGAAAGGAGAGCCGTCGGGGGTTCGACTGACAAGCTTTCCAGAATGATTTCATGATTGGAACGGAACCATTCCTGTGCTGCATCCAAGAGCTGGTCATGAAGGATATCACGCTCTGTGGGGTCATCCAGAAGGTCCAGAATTGTATCTGTAACAAGAGATTCAAAGGCTTCCCATACAGCGTCGTGGGTATCTTCTTCATCGAACATGCCCACGTCGTAGAGGTCAGGGAGGTATTCATCACACCACGCCAGTACGTCGGTCATTCCTTAGTATGGGTGGTGGTCGTCGTGTTTAGAACGGGAGTGGAGGGAAACGCAGTTCCAGCGCCTCCAGTTGGTGCAGCAGTGATAGCCGCAATGACCGCCGCAGTAGTGGCAACTTTACGCTTATGCGTTGTGCGCGCGGCAGCGGCGACTCCACCTGCAACAGCCACGGGGTCGATTCGAAAGGTGCGCAGCCCCGTGGTCGTACTGATACGCTCACGGAGACCGCGGATACCCGTTATGGCGGCGATAGTCGGGTCATAGTCGACAGATGCCTTCGTGTTCAATTGACGGGCTTCGAATGCTGACAGAATCGCGCTCAGCAGAGAGGCGCGCTCTGCAGGCGATACACCCGGAAAGCTCTGAACGAAGTTGCGGAGACGATTCAGACGGGAGCCGCGGTCCAGCTTCTGCCATGTCTGATTGAAACTGGCGGCAGATTCGGCGGCAAACAGCGCATCTAGGCTGTCTTCGGTTGATTTGGCGACCGTGTCAGACACAAAAGGCCCGGGTGTATCAATGGCCGGTGTTGAGGGCCCCTTACGGCGAAGAGTCTTCGCTCTAGCAGACGTTGGGGCAACAGGCTGCATCCTTGAGTACTTGAACGGCTGATGCGTTTAGCCCCTTGCTAGCGCTATCCAATTAAGTATCGGATAGTTTGATTTCTAGAAATGCCCAATCGATAGGTTGGGCGTTTCTGGGGAACAATCTAGTCGGTAGTTTAATGATAGCCACCAGCCGATTAGTTTATACCTGCTGCCGCGTTCCATGTTGCAACATCCGTTGCAAACCGCCCATCGGGTGTCTTGTCAACCAGAAAGAAAGCACCACTAGGTTGGTGCCAGAGCTCTAGGCCAGCAGTCATACCGGCACCGACGGATACCAGGGTGGGTGGTGCAACAGCCGCAGCCTTGCGGGGTTTCTTCGCGCCACCCGTCTTTGTCTTAGGGGGCATCTCTTGAAACGGGTGATGATATGCCCGCCCTAAGTAGAATGCAACGGGAAGCACCTGTGGAAGGACGTATTGGAGTGTTCTTGATTGAGTTCGTGCTCATCTTCGTTCTTACAGTCATTGGTATTGGCTTCCTGGCGTGGCGTATTAAGAGGTATTCGGGAACGGACATGTTTTCAGACCGGAACTATCTCTTCGCAGGAGTCGCTATCGCTATAGCGGTGGCTGTTATCCGACTTATCTCCTTTAATGAGCGGGAAACCGGTCGGGCGTTCTTCTAGGTGAGGCAGAATCCGCAGGCCGTTGTAAGATGCGCTCAACCCAACATGATGCCCGCCGGTCGGCTCGTGAAGCGCAGGACCGTGGGTGGGCCGCACCGCTCCCTGATTTCACGGTGCTTCCGCGGGTAGGAGCAGAGCCGCGAACCCGTATGGAATGGGAAACACGGGATACTATGAACAATCGGCTGTGGGCAGATATGGAGGTTTCCGGACCGAAGGCGGTTACATCGGCCATGTTAGCGGCCCATCCAACGGCGGGGGCGGAGGCATGGATGCCATCCGCTGGACGTACGGACCGGCGCTCTTACGTGGGATGGGGTACGGATAGCCATCATGCGGCGTGGACGGCGGGAGTTCCCATAGGAGGAGCACAGGGCGTCGGATTCATGAACATGCCAGGTATCCATGAGCGTCCAGCAGTTCCGGCACAGGGCGCATGGACCGCCGGAGTCAATTCAGAGGGGCCGAATGTATCGCGGGAGTTTCGGAGTGTGGTCAAGGAGGACCTAACGGGGCGTGAAGAGGATGCGGCCGGTCGGGTGGCACAGCGAACTTTTCAGAATCAGTGGATGACGCGCGATGACCAACAGCGGATTGTCATGTCGCAGCTGACGGCGGCGGAGGCACTGAGGCCGGGGTCCGATGATTTCCGGGTGTCGTATCGGGGTGGGGGTGGCAGCCGATAAATTTGATACGGCAGGGTCGGGGCTACTGGAGTAGTAGGACAGATAATGACCGCGACAGTAGTTCCTTCTACGACGCCGGAAGTGGTAGTTATGATTGGATGCCCGGGTGCCGGAAAGACAACGGTGGCCCGGGATATCTTTGAGCGGGATGGCGGCTATTGGCGGGTGGATGGCGACCGCTGGAAAACAGTGGCCGCGATGTTGCGCGAAGCCGGGCGGCGACCCGGAGGGGCTGGACAATCTGTCGTGTTTGATTCCACAGGAGGCAAACGCGAACGACGGGCAGGATTTGTTGCATGGGCGCGGGCGCAGGATATGCCCGTGCGATTTGTCTGGGTCGCAACGCCGCTTGAGACAGCTATGGCACGCAATCAGGCACGGGAGAAGCCAGTTCCGGCGATTGCGCTCTATACTTACAGGTCGCGGTTCGAAGAGCCGGATGCAGCTGCAGAGGGGGCAACAGAGATGGTCAAATTGGGTTAAGGCCAGGGCGCGCTATTGAGGCAATGAGCTGCTCACAGGAATGCCTTGTTATCCTTGGCACGACTGTAACTTTCACAGTCCTATTTTGTGCAGTGTGCGTCATGTGGTGCGCTATCTTTATAAAGTGTAGTAAGCCAATTGTGAGATGGTGGTTAGGACCCGATTCTGATATAGAGAATAATGATACAGCAGGACCTACTGTTGTGTCAAATCCAGCGACACCTGTTGTCATAATGGGTCCGATTGGGGCAACTGTGAATAAGGTGTGGGCTCAAGATGAAGACGTCGGCGAAGACCCTGTCTAATCGAAGCTAACCGATACCGTGCTCCCCAATCGCGCAACCGTTTTGACAGCAGAGGCCGACATCTCCTTGCGCTTCCGACGACCCGTGGGTGTCTTGGACTCCGGCTCCTTACTGTAATGCTCCCGGAAACTCCGGTTCATATCGGTCTCTATGGCAGCGGCGTTCTCCAAAATATACGTCAGAACGCCCTTTTCAATGGCCCACCGGAAGAAGTTGAGCTGCCCCACGGTTGTCTCCTCAATCGGCGGCGCACCCCGAATAACAAAGCGGATGCGCTCACGACGACAGAACGGGTCGAACAGGCGCTTGCTGTAGGCCTTGAGCTCGCGCTTGTACTGGAAATAGACGATGAAGGGGCGGTCCTCCAGAGTGTAGCTAACATTGAACTTCTTGGAATAGTTGGTGACGAACCATTCGACGACCCGCAGACTCACGGGGGCGGAGCCCGTCAGAAAAGGGAGAATCGCCTCCACACGTCCGGGCAGATTGTAGAAGTCCTGGAGCCAGCGGACAATGAAGTCCTGCTTGCACTGAACGCGGCTCTTGACCGTATGGCGATGGCCTGCGGTGGCCGCAGCAAAAGGAGTCATGGGTCCGGCAGGCATCGGCAACGTATCTACAATGGCGGCCATCCTTGTCAGCTGCGATATTCTGTGTGGTTTAAATGGACGCACTGGGTAGGGGCTGAATGGCATCGATTGCTGCTGAGAGAGTGGTTGAACTCTTTGCGAAGGGTCTACGACCGGACGGAACACACACACGGATGTCAGAGACTACCGCAGGTGATGCGCTCACTATCGCGGGTGATGGCTGGTGTCTGTATTCCTCCTTTTTGGTAGCATTTGAGAAATATAACAAGTACTTTTCGGCTGAGTCGACGATTGAGAATCGGGCAATTTATCGTCATGCGATTGCACAACAGTTTGTTAGACTACTGGCGAAACGTATTTATAACACACCGACCCTCTTAGGAAAACTCTGTATCGCAATACTTCAGGATGCACAGCAGTATGTCGAAGGAGAGCCGACCTCATCCAATGTGTTTGCAGTCAAAGAAGCGGATGCCGCAGGAACGGTTGTTGATACTGGTAATTTTGGCTATCGCCTGGATGAAAAAGCAACAGATACCGATACAACATGGGTAGAGCGCGCGGGAGATAAATTTAAGTATGTTTCGCTCGGGGCCGCATTTGACCGGGAGAAGGCGCTTGAATTACTCGGCACGAATGTGAATGCGGCGGCATCGTGCCCAAACTTTGATTTTGCAGAGTTTCTTCGCAATACCTGGAAATCACTGCCAGGTGTGGAAAGAAGTGCCGCCCTGTATGGCTCTCCAATGATGTACGGTGATGCAACATGGGTTGAGCCTGTTCTAAATTCTATTATGCCGTGGATAATAACAGAAACGAAACTCCGTCGGGACAGTCCTCCTGAAAAGAAGGGGACTCATCTCTTTTTCTTGAAAGAACCAGCGGGTGCACATTTTGATTCAGTTGTATTTGAGTATATTCCGGAGGAGGATGCGCTAGATCCATTTGTGGCTCTAGGAGATACTGAAGGTATCTCCATGCGGGATGTGGAGACGTTTGTTGCGGGCTCCGACGATGTGCGCGCAGAAATGGAAAAGAGCTGGGATGAGGATTGGACAACCTTTGTCAAGGGTGAGAAGTCCCCACTGCCTGTTGCAGCAGACTCCTTGGATGAAGCGGCGACAGCAGTTGCTGATTTGATGGGCGCGGTTGCTGATGCGGGAGAGACACTTCTTCCAGCGGATATTGAGGAAGAGATAGTTGCTGAACCTGCAACAGAAGTGGAGCCAGAACCCTCCGCTGTAGCAGCTCTAACACCAGATGACTTTGACGATGCTTATGACTTGTTTGTTGAAAAGAATCCTGATATGGTGAATGTTATAACGGGGGAAGCGCAGATGCAGGATGAAGAACCAAATAAGCCGGAGCCAGCCGTCCCCATTGATTTTGATGTAGACACTCTTCCGAAGGTACCGGCCGGTGAAATTGAAGCAGCGCCTGAAAAGCCTCTGACAAAAGAGGAGTTTACGGAGCTGTTAGCTAGTATGCCGACACCCGTCGGAGATATCGATGTTATAACAAAGTTTCAAAACATGGCACGTCAGATTGAAGCCCTGTTGGCTGCGCCAATCGATAATACTACAGAGGCTGCAACTCTGGGCTACTATCTTCGGCTGATTCGTTCCTACCTCATTCATTTGACAGTGTTCCAAATGAAGCCTGCATCCTTGGGACCCGGACAGCTTGCGCAGATAGAGCCTCTGCGAACGCAGCTGAATCAAAAGGCTAGAGCAATTGAAGGACTGCGGCTCATACGCCCCCCTGCGCCAGCTACTGAAGTAGATGATGTTGTCCAGCCTCCTGTTGATAGTGTACCCCCTGCACCTAGCGACCTGACACCCTCCGCCAAAGATGCTGTCGTGAAACGTCTAGATATCCTTGAAACTTACTTGGGTGGAGTACCTACGACCATAAAGGCTGCTGAAGATGGAGATACAATCCGCAGTCTCATCGATAAACTCCAAGCCGATTTAGGAAAGCAGCAGGCATCAGTGGAAGAATTACAGAAGCTGGCGGCGGAGGTTCAGAAGAGCGGTATTGCACTCTCACAGGAGCAGAAGGCCGCATTTGATGCATTGGTTGCACGTGTTGATGCCGGTGTTTCTGCTGCGGACCTTGCGCCAATCCAGCGGCAGCTTACTGCGCTTGCGGCAAAGGCTTCGAAGGATGAATTAACTACACTCGCCGCAGGTACTATCCCTGCCGACCTAGCCGCCCAACTCAAGGCATTATCTGACCGTTTTGCCGCTCTTGAAGGGCAACTGGATGCCGCACCTGCAGCGCCAGCTTCTATCCAGACAGATATTGAACAGATTCGCGGAAATCTTAGAGCCTTGGGTCTCAGCATCGCCGCGACTGGCGTGCAGAAAGGAGAGCTTGATGTCGCGATTGCGAAAATAACAGAGCGACTGACCAAGATTGAGGAGGGGACTGTTGTAGCTGGGCCGAAGGCGCCTCTCAGCCTTGCAGACACGACTGCCCGTCTGGATGAAATAACAAAGGCACTTGATGCTCTGAATAAGGCGGCGGAGGCTGTTGCAGCAAAGGATAAAGCCACACAGGATGCTCTCATTGGTCTCCATCAACAGTTAGCGGCGCTGCAAGCAGTACGGGCGACACTGGCCCCGAAGAAAGAGGAGAGTGCTACTGCTTCTGCCCGCATTCAGATGCCGACTGATACGGGGCGTATTCCTGGCGTTGTTCCATGGCAGGCTTCCTTTGCACCATCATGGTTCAATCCCGGCGACCGGTGTGGTCTGCGCACAACCAAGGAATGTACCGCAGGGCGGATTGCAGCGGACCTGACAGGATTCCAGGCTTCACTGGAGGGATTGGCGGCACAGCGTCCGAACGATGCAGAGCAAGCGCAGTACCGAACTGCCTTGGAGGAGCTGGGGAATATAACATCGGGTGGGCCAGAACGACGCAGGAAACTAGAGGAAATAGCGGCAGCCTTCCCCGAACGCACTGTCTTCATCGATGGAGAGCGCTACACTGTGCGGAATCCGTACGCCTCGCTGCAGGAACGCAAGGAAGTATCGGATGGATTCTTCATGGGGTCCGTACCTGAAGAAGGTTCGTCGCTCCTTCCGAATGTCCAGCTTCTCCAGGCGTTCGCCCCACCGGCACAATTCGGCGAATTCCTGGCCGATAACAAGCGGGCTATCGCGATTCTGGAGAGTCTGTGGCACTGCGGAAATCAACCAGGGGCGGATATGGACCCGAAGTGTTTCCCGGCACGTATCGTGGAAGAGTTGCGGGAATACAATGAGATTGTTATCAAGAACAAGAGCAAGAAAGACCTAGAGGAGGCGCTTCTGAAGGGGACGGGCCTGCCAACAATCATTGGACATCTGCAGCGTCTGTTGGCGATGGCCCCGAAAGCACCGGCGGCCGCAGCAGCAGCAGCGGTCCAGCCTTTGCCAACTAACAACGGGTCCAAGCCACCAGTATCACCCCCTGTGATCCGGCGCAAACCCCTGCTTCCAATTCTAACACCTGGCCTACGGGGAGTTTCAATCGGAGGGCGTCGGATGCCGTTCATTGCACCAGGGCTTGGATTCAAGCCAATTATTCCGGATACCGAATAATAGACCTAAATATCTGTAGAGGAAGAGAGACAATGGCAGCCGCTGTCTATAAGAATTTTCTTACAGACACCGTCCTGGATAACATGACTGTGGAGGCGCTCCGGTCTGCACGGGCTCCTATTGCCCCCATTGAGCTGAGCGATGCTGACATGTTTTCATACAAGGCTGGTCCACAGGAGGGCACGTGGAAACAGCTTGATGTTAGTGGTAATGAGCGGGACTTTCTGGTCGGACTGGGTGCCGTGATTGAGCAGCCGGCTGGACGTTGGCTAGTTCGCTCTTCGGTAGTCGATGCGCTCTACGGGCCCGCAGAAACTGCACTGTTCCGGTTCGATTCCGCAGAGGAAACACCAAACGAAGCGCGACTTGAACGAATGGCGCTTTTTCTGCGAGTCCAAGTGTTGCCACCCTATGTTGCGCGGGCCCAGAAACAGCTGAAGAGCATCCCTGACACGGTATATGATGGTGTCATTCTGCGGGAGAATCTGCGAACGCTCCAGATGTTAATTCGGGCGCTGGAGGCGCGATTTTCGGCCCCCTCTGCAGAGAAAAGAGCACCATGAATCTACTCCTGAAGGCGAAGTACTCTTTCATATCCGCGCTAGTGTTCTTCATTGTTGCGAATCCGGAGCTCTACAAATTCACGCAGCAGGTGTTTGGCGGCTTATTCCAGGTGTCGCAGCCTATGGGAGCAGCCACTCCTATGGGGCTATTGCTTCACACGGTAGTCTTCTTCCTGGCCATGCTGGGGCTTATGATGGTCCCCAACCTATAGTGGGTAGAAGAGCAGTCATGTCCCGCTCAACAACACCTACGCCTGGCGGAAGGAAGACCAAGGCATCCATTCCGGCTGCTCTGCGGGAGCAGGTTTGGCTAGCTCATGCAGGTCGTATTTATGAGCGGAAGTGTCTGGTACCGTGGTGTCAGAATATGATGACCGTGTTTGACTTTCACGTCGGTCATAATGTTCCGGAATCAAAGGGTGGGGCAACAGACCTAACAAATCTACGACCGATTTGCGCACGGTGTAATCTGTCCATGGGCTCACAGTACTCCATTGAGGAGTGGGGGCGATTGTCGGCGCCCATGATGGTTCCCACTGTGGCCGGGAGAGGATGGTGGTGCTGCTAGCGCCTTCCAATTAAGTATCAACTAAATGGTTTTCTAGTTTGTCTGATTAGCAGTCGCTTTGCGACTGGATAATTAGAGATTCTAGAGGTTTATTTGGTAGGAAGTTTAATGAAGGCCACTAGTGCTAGACTTAATCTACCTACAAGAATAGAGCTATGAAGCGTATCTCTATCCTTCTTGGAATTAGCATTATTGTACTTGTTGCTGGGCTCCTTATTGCTCTCTACAGGTATGCCGTCGGCTCTCCGTACCTTATCTCTGCCGAAGAGGCCCGTCAGCGACTCAAGAAAAATCAGGTAGATGTTGTGCTGGATGTGCGAACAGATGTGGAGCGTGCTACACTGGGCTATTACCCGGGCTCTGTTCATATCCAGAGCGCTGACCTTGAGAAGGAGATTCCCCGCCAGTATACCGATAAGCAGACACGTTTCTTGGTTTATTGTAATACAGGTCAGCGTGCACGGGCGGCAACAGAGAAGCTAGTTGCGATGGGCTACACGAATGTGCGCTACCTTGTTGGAACATATCGAGGATTGATGTAGAGGATTCATTTGACCACTATAAGGAATGGCACTGGCCGCAGCGTCCCTTGTCGGTGCGGAATCCGTGCTGGCTCTAACACCGATTGCCATCAAGAAATCGCCGCTGGATCCGATTTCTGCCATCTGGTCGCGGACACTATCATCAGCGGTTCTTGGCTGGCTACTAACAGGCGACCGGCACGTCAAGCGCAGTGAACTCCTGCGGTCCGGTACGCTGGGTCTAACAAATCTGCTCCATATCGCGTCCAGCTACGAATCATTCCGCAACCTTCCGGCGGGGCAGGCGATGTCGCTTCTGTACACGTATCCGCTGTGGAATCTTATCTTTGGGGCAGTCTTCAATAATGAACCGGTTCGCGGGGTCGAGTACAGTGCGATGGCAGTGGCCGTAGCAGGCGCTGCGCTCTTGAATACGGACCCCGGGAAAGCGGCAGAGACGGGGCTTAAACAGAAACCCCAGCCGCGGTGGGGTCTCCTAATGGGCCTCATCATGGCTCTCACTGAATCTGGAATGCACACGATTATGCGGTCTCTGGGCTGGACGGACCCGGCGAAGGGTGTGTGGGTTCTCAGCACGTCGGCATCGGGCTGGCTGGCGGCTCTCACTGGACTCCAGTTGGTCGTTGACGGTGCGCATTTCTCAGGGGCAGGGACATGGCTGGACGCCTTCTGGCTTACAGCATTCCATTCCATAACTTTGTTCAGCGGCTACTGGCTGCGGTTCTATGCGGTGCCCCGACTAAGTACGGTATCATACTCCATTCTTAGCTACGCCGGTCTGTTGGCTGCCTACGTGTTTGGTTTGGCCTTTTTGGGAGAGCGACCCGGTTGGCTATCGCTGGCAGGGGCAGGGCTCATTCTGGCAGCAGGGGCCGTACTACAGGTGTGGGGTGGAGAGGCCGAAGACCCCGCGCACAATGGTGGAACTTAGAACCGCCCCCCGTCTCAGGGATAGTACAGGAATGGCTGACATAAAACGTCTTGTGGATCTCGTGGACCGCGGCCCAGAGGACGACTACTTCTTTCCAGCATCTGCCAATACCACGCTCTTCCGCCGTGTCTGGTCGCACTATAACAACGCCGCACAGGAAATCGTAGAGCTCGGCTACCTGGGACACTGTGCATGGGGGTCGCGCATAACAATTCCCCTGCGGGCCAAGGAATCGGGCGACCTCCTTCAGTGGTTGTGTCTACGTCTGAAGCCCCGGTCCTGGCTGGGGGCAGACTTGGAGAGCAAATTCAATGCCGGGACATGGAACTATGCCGATGTGTCCGCGGGATGGATGTGGGCGGGGTCTCTGGGGTCCGTGGCAATTGCGAAGGTAGAATGGGAAATTGGGGACTCCATCGTGGAGCAGTGGCCGGGGGAATGGATGGATGTTTGGTCCAGGCGCTCTCTGGATTTGGGACGTGCGCCCGTATGGGACGCGGACCTCTATGGGTCGCAGCCGGCGCCACTACTACGGGATACGGGTCGTGAGCCGTGGACTGCTATCTCACCAACAGAGGATGGCTATGTCTACTGTTGGTTGCCGATGACGTTTCTGCGACGCCCTAAAACTGCCTTCCCGCTGATTGCTGTGGGAGACCACACGGAGGTGCGTGTTCATATAACACTGCGACCATTCGCTGAAGTTGTGCGCAGAAGGGCAGTTGCACGTACGAGTCCCACAGAGACACCGTTGGGGTCCATTATTCGCGTGGTGGACCAGACAGGGACGACACCAATTCCATGGGAAGGGCGCTTGCCGGGTGCGGTACCGGAGTTCGATGAAGTATCGGTATTAGCAGGTGTTGTTCATTTGGAGGACCCGTTGCGGTCCTCTTATCTGCGCAACCCATTTGAGATGATGTATGAGCCGGTGGTCCACATGACGTTTGATGTCCCTGATAAAGTGGCCATAGAGAGAGCCGGTGGTGGGGTCGTGACCATGCAGTGCCCATTGCGGGAATTGAATGGACCCGTACGGGAGTTGGTATTCTTCCTGCGGCGGAAGGGTGTATGGGCTTACAATGAATGGACGAATTATGGAGCACTGTTAGAGCCAGAGCTGGTTGCAACCGTTGGGGAGCATGCACCGGGTAATGCACGGGCAGCCTCACGGGGTCTGTTGGATGCCGTGCCGATACAAGTTCCAATGCTCCAGCGGGCTCGTCTAATGGTGGACAACGCAATATTCCGGGATGAAGAGGAGACCTGGTGGCGTTATGAATCTGCACTCCAGTTGCCGGGTGGTGTGCGCCTGAGCGGCGGGATGGTGTATGGGCATTTATTTGGGGATGCCGCACGTTGGTCAGCAGATGACTTCCAGCCGGCATCCACGGTTAACACTTCACGGGCACTGGTGCGCCTTGATTTGGATATTATTCCCCCAGCAGCGGGACCTGAAGCCTGTACTGAAGGGGCCTCTGCATGGGAAGTCCATGTGTTTGCGATTTGTGTGAATTGGATGCGATTCGTAGGCGGGTTAGTGGGTCCTTTGTTTAAGGACTAGCCAGTGGCTGGTGGCTCTCATTAAACATCCGACTAAATAGCCTCCTAGAAATTCAAATTAGCAGTCGTTTCACGACAGTTAATTTGACGAACTATAACTCCATTTAGCAGATAGTTAATTGGAAAGCACTAGCAGGTAGGGTGTGTCCACTTGATAAGGACTAATGCCGAAACGTTTCCTGATTGTTAAGGAACCATCTTACCGACTTACGGAGCCCCTCCTGCATAGGCGTAAAAGAGAAATCCGGAAGAAGTCCACGGAGTTTCGCATTTGATGCTGTCTTCTTAAACTGACCGTCTGGCCGCGACGTATCAAATTGAACCTCTCCAGTGAAACCCATTTCGATAGCAATCATACGGGCAAGGTCGCCAATACTAATCTCCGCAGATTCATCGACACTCAGAATTAGAGGCGCAGAATCTTCATAGTTCAGCAGTGTCCAAACAAGGAGACGTCCAAGGTCCTCTGAAAAAAGAAACTGCCGGAGAGGGCTGCCCGTGCCGCTTACTACGAAGGGACTACCTGTCTGCTGGGCGAGATGACACTTATGAATAAGTGCAGGAATAACATGGGCATCCTCCAGATGAAAATTATCGTGCGGGCCAAAGATGTTGGTGGGTATGACACTTGTAAAGGCAAGACCATGCTGCTCTGAATAAGCCGAATTTAGAACATCAATCATACGCTTCGCATAGGCATATGGATAGTTGGAGGAGTGGGGCGGGCCGCTGTGGACCATCGACTCATCAATGGGATAAGGGGTATCATCTGGAAATATGCAGGTCGATAAACACGACACTAACTTCTGCACACCGTAACGATGACAGGCATCTGTTATGTTGAGTGTCATCGCCATATTATCACGGAAGAACTCCACCTTTTGGCGCATATTATTGAAGAGACCACCGACCTTCGCAGCCAGATGAAGGACATGGGTGGGGCGAATTCGGTCAAAGAGTTGGTTCGTCTGCGCAGGATCACGGAGGTCCGCATCACGACTTCCAACAAAATGCCATGAAGCAGATATATCCGAAACTATCGGGAGAGCAGCGCGTACACCATAGCCTACTAGTCCAGAGCCACCTGTAACCAGTATGCGCAGGGTCATGCTATCTACACAAGTGGGATATGTCATCTGGATGATTGGGACGCGGGTGAGCAGATGGAGTGCTAGCATCCTCTTAAATTTTCAGAAAAGAAATATGAAAAAGAGGTCGCAGGATAGGACCCATGCAAGTCTTCGTTCGAGGCCCTGGAAACTCAACAGTTGTCTTAGACATTGCTGCAGAAGAAACTATATTGACATTGAAACGTATCCTGTGGGCAAGGACACGGATTCCAGTGGAGCAACAGTGGATTGAATGTGGAGGTCGGATCCTCCGTGATGAGGCAACCTTGACAGAGAGCGGTGTGGTAGAGGAAACTACAGTCTGGTGTCATTTGCGCGTTAGTGGAGAGGGCTGTCGTGTATGTTCCAGAAATCGCAGGAGTGGGTAAATCTGCTAGCGCTATCCCTAGACTAGAGTGTTTTCTAGTTCGTCTAGGTCGTTTTACGACTGCAAATTAGAATTTCTAGAGAATAGTTTGGTCGAATGTTATCTGATAGCCACCAGCTATAAAGAAAAGGCGGATACGTCATAGATGAGTCGCGACGCAGCAACAGAGGCAGCCTATGCCGCGGTAAAACGGGACTACAGGTCAGTCGAAGACAGTGTGCGCATAACTGTTTTCCACTGGGAGCGGCAGAAAGGAGAGGATGGTCGGTGGATTGCAGTGCGACCCATCGGGGGAGGATGGAAACGAAGAGCACTCGTCCCTAATGCATTCCCGTATTCTAGCCTACGGACTGGAGAAGAGCACTGGGTTCTATGGTCCGAAAAGCCAATGGAGCGGGCAGAGGTTGAGTCGTACTTGACCCGTGAGATGCCCGCAGGTCGCTCTCTGCACCGCTGGTGGCGTAACTCCGTTGCACATCAATCCGTACGGGGCATCTGGCACGTGCAGGTTATACTCAAACAGTGTTAGAGACTAAGTGCGATACCCGTGCCTGAATATACGCAACAAGAAGACCTGCTGCTGCACGGCTCCAATCCGAAACCGACCATGTGCGCCGCTGGTCCGTTAACATCTGGTAGAGGGTAACATCTGTTATGATGTGCCCCGCTTCCCGCAGTGCATGGACCGTAAGGAGAATCTGCAGGGCACGGTCCAGGCGCTGGAGCTCTGTGGGATTCTCGCCACCGACAAAGAACCATGCCGTGGTTCCTACTAACATATCCGCCTGTGCCAATACACCTGGGGATAGCTCTGCAGATACACGACAGAGAACTGTAGGCGCTGAGGTAGCGACAGTGGCGGCCCGGGCCGCAAAGATGCGTAGGAATTCCCGACAGCGGGTCCATTCGCGCTCGCCCGGTAGAGAGATTAAGACACCCGCACGGCCGGCTGCCAAGGCAGTTCCAGCCAGGCCCACCTGGTAGATAGCATTCAGCTCTTCGGCAGGGAGAGTGGGAAGTGTCGCAGGTCGCCCGTTCGTGTAGATGCGCCAGGCCCGAATGAGCTCGCAACGGGTTTCTTGGGGTGGTGTATGACGAATCGGAGAAAACTGGAAATCCTGGAGACGAACCGCAGCAAAACGGAGGTTGTAGAGCATTGTACGCATCTTGTGGATAATCTGGATGATGCGGATGATGGTTGGCTGGTCGAAATGGGTTCCAGGCGCCTCTTGGGAAATGGCCGCCAATACATCCATATAGGTTATTTGAGGAGGGGGGTCGCCTGGCGCAGTAGCTCCAAAGAAGCGTGTTGTCAGCGATTCGAACAGAGGTTTGTAGGTTTCAAAGACAGCGGCGTCTTCCGCTGCAATCTTGATAGTCCAAACAATCCGCTGGGCATCGCGGTCCCATTGACCACCAGATGCAGGACAGTGTGCGGCAATTTCACGGTGCCAGAACGCACGGAGGAAGTCCCCAAACTCATTGGAGAGACCCTGCTCGGACCACCAGTAGGGCGTTCCATAGGTCAGTAGAGGGGGAGACGTGTCGGTTGAGGCGGCTATTGTAGTAAGAGCCGTAGGAAGGATGCCTAGACGCTTAATCGTCCGATAGTCTTCACCGGCCAGATAACCAACCCATTCCGCAACAGTAGCCGGTGCGAATCCGCCGCTCAGTTGGCTGAGTTCGTACTGGGGGAGTCGGAACCACTGAATGAGTGGACGGTGAATTTCACGGGCAAACCGACTCAGCGACCGTTCATGGCGGCTGTAGGTCATGGTCAGTGCTCGACGGGCACGGGTAACAGCTACATAGAAAAGTCGGCGCTCTTGGAGAATTGAATCCTCATCCTTTTGTTGGGGAAACACTTCATCGTTCATGCGCACCAGAAACACATTGTCCCACTCCAGGCCTTTGGACCCATGGAAGGTACTGAGATAGATGGTACGGACAGGGATGGAGAGTGGGTCATCATCTCCTGTTGCAGGGGGGGCTGGTGCCGATGCGATGGTATCATCCGTTGCCTCTTGTACGAAGCGTACCCGCGCACCCATCCGCAGAAGCGTCTCTTCATAGGCGTAGAGCACACTGTTGAATTTGCTCAGAATAACGGTGGAACCAGCCGCTCTCAAGGCTGCTTCAGCTACCCAATCACGTTCTTCAGAAGTGCGGGCAAAGAAGTGAACTTCAGGACGCGTCCCCTGCTCTGCGGCGGGAGATGGACTCATGAGCTCCTTGTGGGACAATGTCGGAATGAATCGCATAATCGAATTTGCAACGGCTACAATCGCCCCCGTAGAGCGGTAATTCGTTGAGAGCTGAAAATCCGCAACATCCGGGAATCGCTTGTGGAAGTTCAAAATGTAATCCACACAAGAGCCGCGCCACGTGTAGATGTTCTGAGCATCATCACCGACGATGGTAACAGAGGTCGTAGCGGGGGTGCAGTGAAGGGCGCGGATGAAATCGTACTGCGTATCGTTGATATCCTGGAACTCATCGATAAAAATCCAGCGGAGAGTGGAGGCCCAAGCACTTCCTGCTGTTGTGCGAAGCCAGTCTAGCGCTTTCAGTGGGAGTTCATCAACATGGTAGATGTCGGCTAGTGCGGCTGGGTTGTGGTTTCGCAGAATCTGTTGACTCAGTGAATGGAAGGTTCCACAGAGAATCCGACGGGACCCCACTAAGGCTTCTAGACGGGAACGCATGACCGCGGCTGCATTGTGTGTGAAGGTGAGCAAGATGATTTCTTCGGGCGCAGCGACGATGGAGGGGTCCGTTAGAAGATGTGCGATACGGGTTGTCAGCGTCGTTGTTTTACCAGAGCCAGCGGATGCCAGAATACGGAGATTGATGTTAGGCGGTTGCCGCACGATAGCAGCTTGCTCATTGTTTAGAGTAACAGTTGCCTCCGGAAAGACAAATCGGTTGCTGGAGGCAACGGCCATACCCTTCTGCTGGGTGAGGATTCTTAGGCTAGCTCTATCCTCCCCGTCGGCGCAAGGCCATGATGGGAAAGTCCGGATTGCGCCAATGGTCTTCGCGATTGGCAGAGCCGTGGAGCTTAAAGAGAATGCTCAGAATCGCCTGGTCGTGTCTGTGGTCCTTGAAGCACGCAGGGTTTGCAACACGGGAGGGCTCATCCGATACGTAGCTGTAATTGTCTGCAGCCATCGCGGCCCGGTAGAGCTGAATAAAGTGTCGATTCTCTGGGGTGTTCTGGTACATCTGAATTGTTGCCATATGCTGCCCTGTCTTCGTGTATTCATCACCGGTTGCACTCAGGGAAGCAAACACATCCGCCTTCGTCCAGACCTCTGCAACATGTGGCATCTGGAAAGAGAGGCGATGCGTTGGATGCGTCAGACAGTCAGAGACCCATGCCGCCATGTTGGCCCTGGCAGTAGGTGTCGTGCTGATTCCGCATCCAGCATCAACATAGAGAACAATATCACCCTCAGGAACCTTGGAAAGCATATCCTCCAGGAGAATACCCTTCCAAATCCAGTAGCCATAGCCCCGACGGTTTGTCTCCATAAAGCGGCGCTCCCGACTCTTTGTGGGGAGGTTCTCCTGAGTGTAGGCAGAAACCGTGGCAAAATAGCCGGAAGCATGGGCTTCGGCGGTCAGTGTTTGGAGGGCACGGGAGTATTCCGGCACAGACCCGAAGGTGCAGAAATGTACTACAGGGGCAGACATCTGTATATGGGGCCGCGGCAATTTGGGACGCATTCAATCGCCGCACCGATTAATGATTTGGGCAATTCTGCTTTTGCTGGGTGTCATTGTGGCCATTCACTGGTTTGATTATTCCCGGGCCGTAGAGGAGTATACATTTGCACAGCCTGCCGGAATGGCGGATGTGGGGGCAACACTGTTGAATGACAAGACGCCAATCGTAGTGGAGGCAGGGGCGCTGCCATGGCGACCCGAAGTAGCAGGGGTGGCCTCATGGGTTGTCGAAACAGAGGGAGGGTCCGAAATGCCCGTGTCAGCGTGGTGTGCACAGCCGTCGGGTGAGCGTCAGGATATCATCAATGGCGGGGCACTGGCGGCAGAGATGGGACTCGATACGGGGCTGGGAGAGTTGGATGGTGCGCGTCCTTTCTGGTGGATGCCTGGACTTCAGAATATGGAAGTCGGTATCCTGAATCCAGGTGAGAAACTGGGTCTCTCCTGGATTTCTGCTGAGCGGCGCTGGATTGGTTGCTCTGCGGGAGAGCCGCTGGTTCTCTGGCTGGTTCATTCGCGGTATCGACGCTTCCTGCCAGAGGATACTGGTGTAGACCCATGGGGGCTGACAGTTGCATCTGCACCGTGGATTGGGCGGGTTCAATTTGTTGAGGTACGGGTACGTCCTGGCTGGTGTGTGGGGCTGCCGGCTCATTGGGGATATGCCGTACGTACAGAGGGTGAGAAAGAGGGGGCAACATCCTGGCATTGGTCGGCAGAGCAGAATTCACCGTTGTCAATGTTGTTGGGGCAGCTTCCTCCGACCAAGTAGAGCAGTGTCAGCGAATGTTCTGGTCCAAGACACAGTGGGTGCGGCTCCTGGATATCTTCGTGCTAGGCCCTTTCATGATATACTATGCCATTCTGACAGCGCATGAGGCAGGATTAGAGTTGGCTGCCGGTCTCTTCCTGGCGGGTGTTATGACCATTCTGTACAATGGTATGAACTATGTCGGTACGGTCGGTTGGCTTGGGAAATCTAGCAGCGGCTAACAAGGGATCAACTAAATGAGTAATGTACAACAGCCGTTCCAGGGCTATCAGCCGTATGAGTCAGATACTGACACGGAGACAGAAACAGAGACAGATACCGACTCGGATTCTTCGAACGATGGTACGACGCCGGCACAGCGTATTGCACACGATGGGCGCATGGAAGCACTAGACAGCTGGCGGGCGACGGCCCATAGTTGGATTGCAGGGCCCGGACGACAGGCTGCACCAACTGGCCAGCTGTTGCGACCATTGCCACTATCAGCGTCTGTTCCACCACCGGGCGGAAGACCGGTTGGCGCGCCCCGGGCAGGAGCGGTGGACCTGCCCCTGGAGCTGCGGGCAAATGACATCCGTCGCCATATCATCAACATTGACAGTCAGTTCCGTGAGAACCCGCGGGGAACGAATGCCGGTGATTTCTGGTGGCACCTGGTGGCTCCCATACGGAATGTTCTGCGGGTGCGGGTAGCATCCGTGGAGTTGCCGAACAACTACAAGTTCTTCACAGCAGGGCGGAAATATACAACACTACACATCATCCGGGATGCATCCTCTTACGAATTTATTATCCCAGATGGCAATTACACGGCAGGCGACATGGTGGATGAGCTTGCGGCTGATTTTGCATCTGTTTCGGATTTATCCGGTATGACAGTCGACTTTAGCGAAATAACAGGAAAGTTTACCATCTGTGCCCCTTTTCCATTTACACTGGACCCCGTATCCGGTGGACATGTTCGACCCTTCAATTACGGGCTGGGATGGTTCCTGGGATTCTCCTACGGGCTTCACGATGCCGTCGACTCGAGTGGGGGAGGTAGCCCTCTCTATTGTCTGAAGAGCGACGGATGTGCGGACTTCGCGGGGGACAGTTATCTGCTCTTGAAAGTGAACGATTTTGACTGCGTTGTTCACACTGTTGCAGTCTATCCAGAGGGATTGCCGGCACAGGAGAACTCAATAACTGCACTCGCAAAATTGGTGCTGCGGGAGCCGAAGAATTACATGACCTTTGACGATAGTAGCAACAAACATCTCAAAGAGGTGGTATTCCAGAACCCGCGTGACCTGTTGCGTTTCCATACTCAGCTACTGGATGACTTCGGAGACGTTGTAGATATGTGCACCGCACAGTTCTCCTTTTCACTAGAGGTGTTGGAGGTGCTGAATCCGTCGCTGTTCGATGCAGTGCGGGATTCAATGACACTGCAATATGTTTGAAACCCGCCAGTCATAGTAGGAATGCCCGGGACTGTTGCCAACTCAATTTTCCAGTTCAGTGGACCTTCTCTTCTGGCCTGGACATCCGCCTATGCGCTCTGGGAGCCCATATCGTATTTTCTGATTCGGGCAGCATCTAGTGCACGGACGGTGGGGGAATACTATGACCCGGCACGGATGCCAGTGGGGGTTGTCTTCTTTGGCGATTATATCTATTCCACGTTCATCCTGCTGATGGCGCAACAGGTCATCGGTCGTGTGTTGAGTGCATCAGGCTCCTGGTTTACGGCACTGGCCGTTTTCCTAGGAGTCCAGTGGCTCTCTGATTTCATCTTCTATCTGTTCGTATCAGAGCTGCCACGGGGAACATCCCGGTATGTGGATTTCTTCCAGCGCTACACACGGGAAGTGGGGGTCGGTGCACTGGTGGGAGATTCCCTATACGGCATAGTGTGGCTGGCGCTGTCGCAGGCGCTGATGAGTGGTGTACCGGTCTGGGGTCAGCTGGTGGCGATTGTGCTGTTCCTGTTTGGCACGCTGATGGTGTCCTACTAGGCTTTTTCGCAGAACTGTCTAGATGACAGAGGGTCCGGAAGCGACTCATCTGCGAAACTATGTTGCGCGTTATTTCAAGGGGCAGCGCTTGCGCTCTATCCAGATTCGGGCTGGGCGCTATAAACGACACGGGATACCGCCCCAGATGGCTGCGTTTCAGCGTCACTTGCCTCTGCAACTCCAAGACGTTATAAAGAAAGGCAAAGTTCTATTCTTCCGATTCGAAGATGGATGGACAATGATTGCGAAGATGGGAATGACTGGATGGTTTTCGCGCTCAGAAGATGCCAGACTCTTTGAGAGTGAGCCCAGTATCGTGTTTCAGTTTGATAGCGGGGACCTATACTGGTCCGACTTCCGCAATTTCGGTACCCTGACATTTACACGCGACCCAACAATTGTTCCAGAAGAACTCCGACAGCTAGCACCGGATATTCTAGATAAATCAACTACGACGACGCGGGTCTATGACAGGGTGCAGAATCTCCAGCTAGCTATACGGAAACCACAATTGACGTTGGAGGAAGCGCTCATGGACCAGGGCCTTGTGGTCTCAGGTGTTGGGAACATCATCAAGTCCGAAGCCCTTTACGATGCAAAACTGTCACCACGGAGAACTATGAAATCAATGCGGAAGCAGAATTGGAGTCGTGTCATTTCTTCCAGCCGAAAGATTTCAAAAAAAGTCCTGAAATATCTTGAGGAACGGGACTTCACACGGGCGAACTATATGAAACTACATCGAGTTTATGGGCGAACTAAAAACTCTGTTGGGAGAGACGTGCGGCGCTACACAGCGAAGGATGGGCGCACTACGTTCTGGGTACCTGCGGTTCAACACTAAGAATCCTCCACCGTGTTAGAGAGTAACAATGGAGACCCTTGTCCCTGCAGCCAACACAGCGACCTGGTATCGCACTCAGTATGGCTGTCTGAGGAATGACCCCACACGCTGGGCGCGTCTTCACACGTTTTCAGATGCAGCAATCCCCGATGGGATTCCGCTGGGTCCGGCAGCGTCGTCCAAAATCTGTCTGGATTATCGGACGGCGTGGCCAATGGAGTATCTGAGTGATGGGGAGCAGGAGGGAATGGTTCAAACCGTCATGTCGCACCCCCAGTTCGCTTTCCGGGCGACTGTTGGCGGACCGGCTACCGTGCGGCAGGTCGATGTAGAGAGTCAGCTCCGGCGTCTGGACCAGCCTCTGGGACGCTGCCAGGCGACCTTGGCTCCCGATGCACCGCTCTATCGGAACACAGTGGCACCGCCGGTGCCTCATGCAGGAGCCGTACCAATTGGTGTTCAGAACGCGGGAAACCCGATTGCTGTCATACTGCGGGGACCGGATGTCTGTCGTCCGGAGGCGGATGCTGTGGCGACTGCGATGTCCGGTCGGCGCTTCAATAATCCGACACGTCAGGATACAATGCGGATGGTCCAGCCGTTCGCGCCGCCCGGTGTTGGAAACGGAGAGCCCCGGTCCGGCAGTGGTCGTGTGGCAGGTGTCTTCTATTCATAGAAGACATCCTGAACCAGGAGAGTATCGGCATTATAGAGCACAAAGACACGGCCCGTGTTCCTACGCAGAGGAGGCGTCCATGTTTCCCGGGGCTTAACCGCTACTACGATGTTTTCAGTCCCCTGTATGCGCAGAGAAGACAATACAGTTGCCAGCGGCTGGCCAATGTATTGGGCACGCGCCATCAGAAGAGGGAGAGGCAGAGACTTCTGTATCGGCTTCTTTGGAAGAGGTTTTGGCTGTGAAAAGAGACCCCCCATTATTGTGGCTTCAGAGTTTCAATCACCCAGCAGTCCAGGCCTTTGTCATCTACAATACGTGCATCCACTGAAACAGGGCACTGTTTGCCGTGCAGAAGAGTGGTGGTCTTCCCCCATGCATACGTTAGAGACATCCCCAGGAGAGATACGGCACCTACAACAATCGCGCCCATGGCCGTTGAGGCAGCAATGGCCACTGTGCGACTAGAGGACTGGATTGTCGGTGTTAGCATGTCGTGTCCAACTGTACGGATAGCAGACGCAACAATGTTGCCTGTTATTGGTCCAACAATAAGAGAGATTCCTGCCCCCAGGGCAGTTGCAGTGGCAGTTGTTCCAATACGAACAGTTGTGGCGGTGGCAGTCCCAGCAGCATCCAGTGTTGCGTAGGTTAGGGCAGTAGCAGTCGCTCCGGCAATCAGGCTGGTTGCAGTTATGAGAATGCGCATTGGATGGTTGGGTGCTTCCTTGTTTGGGGATGACTATCTTTTACCAGGTGCTCTAACAAGGAGTTGGTCATGTCAAACAGTATTGGCATTCGACCACAGGAACGGTGTCTGGTCCCCGGTGAAGCTGAACGGATACTGGCAAAGTATCCGGACAAGGTGCCTGTTATAGTTATCCGGGCCAATGGAGCACGGGCATCGATGCCGGAGCTCAAGAAGTGGAAGTATGTAGTACCACGGGACCTGACAATGGGTCAGCTCATGTATCTGTTGCGTCGGCATATGACGTTGCCGCCTGAAGAGGCGTTGTTTCTATTCGTGGGGAATTCACTTGTACCGGGGTCAGAGCGGATAGTGGATGTGTGGTCACGCTATCGGTCAGAAGATGGGGCGCTTCACGTCATATACTCCGGCGAATCGGCTTTCGGTCGGTAACATCGCACTTCTTTAGAATAATACACCGACAGTAGAGTTGCCCTAATGCCCCTCTACCATCTGCGTCGTCATGTTGTCTATGATGCTGCCTGTGGTCAGACCCGCGAAGTCTGGGGTGTCGACAGACCGCTGGGATCCACTGCACTCAAAATACGGGCGGCCCCACGCAATACCGATGCCGATGACCCACTTCGTGGAGGAAACTGCGGATGTGCATGCCCACTCCTTTTGCGTACAAGCGATGATTCTGACTATGTGGGCTGGCATGCCATCTGGGTCTGGCTCTCCGATGCTGAGGCAGCGGGCTATGAAGTGATAAGTGGTTTCAAGAAGATGACACCCTATTCAGTTATTATTCTGCGAGGGCCTTAGTCAGTTGTTGGTTTTTTCTTACGGGGTGCACGGGGTTTCGGACCCGTCTCAGAAGCTACCGCTGTAGGCGCAGCAGAAGAGGAAGATGCTGCCCCAGCCTTCTTAGTGGCCAGTGCCATCTTGTACACCTGCTCGGCCGATTCGGGAGTCAGAGTGGACCAGGGTGTCGCTTCAGGGATACTTGCAAAGATAGGCTTCTTCGCTGCACCTGGTGCAGATACCTTGAACATGTAGAGACCATAGGGGCCTCGGCGGATTCGGTAGCCACCTACCAGATGGTCTACCGCTGCAGCAGCCGTGGCAGGGTCTGCCTTTGCCAGAAGACGCTCACTCAGGTCTGCCAGAGTATCTGTTGCCTTACAGTTGAGGGAGTGGCCGCGCCAGGTAACATAGGGGCCATAACGCCCACTGCGACGGAGAACCGCCTCCCCATCCAAGTTGCCCAGTGATTCGCCGGTTGTGGCCGCTGTTGTGGTTGCGACAGCAAAGGCGGCTTCCGCATCGGCACGGGTTGCAGTGGCAATGGAGAGATGGGCCGGAACAGAGGCAAAGCGGGCCGCAGGCGTCTTGTCAGGCTGCTCCAGTACGAAGAGCGGGCCTTTCTTGGATATGACCATCTTGTAGCCGTCGCCGAAGTTGGCAACGCGACTGCTGTTGCTGGCGGCCCCACCGGTTGCAGGGGCAGTAGGAGTGGTCATGATGGAGTCGTAGCGGTCCTTGTAGCGGTCCCAGGTTTCCGTTAGCAGTGTCTGCCAAGGGCGACTGCCCTTCGCGACTTCATCCAACTGAGCCTCCATTGCAGCCGTCATATCATAGGCCACCATATCATCGAAGTTGCCTAGGAGCCACTCAATAACCGTGCGACCCAATGCCGTTACCCGGAGTTTGTCGCGTTCAGCACCAGCACGCTCTGTGCGACTTGCCGCAGTGGGTGTGGAACGACCCGCCGTCAGCGTCAGCGACTTCAGGGTAACAGGTGTTGCTGGAATGCTGGCTTTCTCTACGTAGCCGCGGTCCAATACAGTCTCTACCAGCGTAGCATACGTAGAAGGACGACCAATTCCACGGGACTCTAGCTCTCGGATGAGTGATGCCTCTGTATAGCGGGAAGGGGCAGATGTGCGGTTTTCGGAGGCAGTTGCCGTGGTCCAGGGCAGGGTCTGGCCGGCTGTCAGAGTGCTGCGTGCTTCGTAAGTAGCAGCATCGGCAGCGTGCTCTTCTGCCTTCTTTTCTGCATCCAACACCTTCCAACCAGGGAATGTCTGTCGTTCCCATTCCGTAGTCAGTGTTGCAGCATCAGGGGCAGTCGTGAAGGAAGCTGTTAGCTTCACGACATCGCGTCGCTCAGGAACCATTTGACTCTGAACTGTGCGTCGCCAGATAAGCTCATAGAGCTTCTGTTCGGTGGGCCCCTGCTCAGTTAGCTCGGTGTTCTCCAGATGGGTAGGACGGATGCCTTCATGCGCGGCCTGAGCTTCTGGAGCGGCAGGGGCGGCGACTGTTCCGGACCCGCCTTCCGCGGCAGCGGCTGCCTTCTTGCGCCGCACCACTTTCTTTTTGGGTGCCTCTTCAGCAGTGGCCAGATACTCGGGCCCCCAACGGGCTTTAACAAGCTCGGCCACTGCTTCCTTGGCCTCTTCACTCAGAACGGCATTATCCGTACGCATATAAGTAATGTGTCCTGCCTCATACAGCGTCTGCGCCGCACGCATAGTGGCCTTGGGATTGAGACCTAGTCGGCTACTGGCCTCCTGCTGGAGTGTACTGGTTATGAAGGGAACAGGTGCAGAAGAAGTCGCAACACGCTCCTGACGATTCATGATAGACAGAGTATGCGGTGCTGGAGCAACACGGGTCAGAAGGGCATTTGCAGCGGCTTCGGTGGGCAGGTCTTCGGAGGATCGCCAGACCAGAGGGTCGCTTGTTGCTGCGGATGTGGTCGCCGTCAGCCGCCAACTCAGTGTAGACGTGTGTCCGGCAATCTCTTGGTCGCGGTCATAAATGATGCGGAGAGCCGGTGTCTGACAACGACCGGCAGAGAGACCCGGTTTGTTGCCAACGCCGCGCCACAGACAGGGTGACAATGTGAAACCAATGAGCATATCCAGCATGGAGCGGGCCTGCTGGGCATTGAACTTGTTCATGTCGATGAAACCGGGAGATGCCACGGCAGCTGTTATCGCAGCGGCAGTGATTTCGTGGAAGATAACACGGGGCGTTGTTGCAGGGTCCAGGCCCAGCAGGATGCAGGTGTGCCAGGCGATGGCTTCGCCTTCGCGGTCATCATCAGAGCCCAGATAGACTGCAGAGGCAGCGGTGGCGGCTTGACGAAGACCCGCAATGGCGTCGGCCTTGGAGCCGATGGATTCGTAGGTGGGCGTCCAGGTGGTGCGGAAGCCGATTGCCGACAGGTCTTCCTTGAGGGCGCGAATGTGGCCCATAGTGGCGCGCACACGCCAGCCGGTTCCTAAGATTTCCTGGATTTTCTTACATTTGGCGGGGGACTCCACGATTAGGAGTTTCGGACCACCTGCAGTGGTTTTGGGGGAGGTACGTTTAGGGGGCATCGTACGGGGGGACTGCTTATTGCAGCCGTGGGGGTCAAGTTTATCGACCACTCGGCGGAGATAGCCGGTAGTATCCATCTGAATGCTGCCAATAATCACCGATTGGACCACGGAAACCTGTCTCAAAAGAATAAATTCGTGTATACGGGTCATATGGCTCACGTGCTGGCCAAGAACGTCTAACACTATGGTCAGATAAGAAGACTCTTCCATAATTCATATAGATTGACAGGCGCGGAGGTGGTATGGGCGTCGGAGAGACCACAGTACCTGCCCCACCGGTTGCCGGACCAACTCTAGAAATGGTAGCTTTTACACGTGGAAGAGCTTTCATAACCTTCTCGATATTTATCGCCTTTCTCAAGTTATTGGCTCTTTTCTCTCGAACAGGTTTCTGAGCTACCTGTGTGGCAGTCGCATATTCGGCAGCATACTTCTGGTCCGCTGCCAGCGCTTCTTTTGACAGAACTGGAATCGAAATCCCCTCCACTGTAGTGCTTTCAAAGGGATCATTCCATTTAATATCAATTCTCTCATAGGTTTTCATAGGAAAGGAAATGTCAAGCAGAGTGCGATACGGATGAAACCGATGACGAATGGAAATAACACGGACTTTTAATGCCGGGTCATAATACTCAATTCCCGTGAAGGGACTTTTATCAGGAATTTCAACAACATTGTCGGCCGGTCTGTTATAGCCATTCGTATTTTCAGATGAAATAAGAAATCCCTTATTTGTCAGCACTGTTCCAGTCGGAAGCTCCGCCAGAATTCCAGCGGAAACCGCAGGTATCAGTGATTCAAGCAGAGATTTGACGATTGTTTTTGTCGTGCGAATCGCGGCATTGCGCTCACGTGTAAAGTCTTCGTCTCCTAGAGCCGGATTTATAACACAGATGCAGTCAATGTCGTTGATAGAGTATCCCTTAGAAGGTAGATGATAGGCAGCAGCAGCTCCGCCTGTTACATAAAAATGTATATTTGCATTTGCATTTAGTACAGTATCCAGCTTGCGAACAACCTCCAGGAGTTTCGCATGATGCTGTGGTGCTTTGGCTATATTAAGTTGGGTTGCCGCGGCTGCCATTCCCTATCTAGTGCGTATAGATATGGAATCGTAATCAGTATCGGTCATTTACTGCCGGCGCTTGATGCGCAGGGTCTTGCGCGTGGTGCGGCCGACGCGGCGAACAATGTTCTCACCGCGGCCGACGACACGCCGGGTGGAGCGACCGACACTGCGGGCGATGTTCTCACCGCGGCGAACGGCGGCACCAGTCAGGCGACGGGTAGAGCGACCGACACGGCGGACAATGTTGGTAGAGCGCTTCAGGGATTTCTTAAAGAAACGCACGACGTTCATCTTGATTAGGGGGCAGTATTCTTTTTGGAGGAGGGACAGGGCAATGTCGGTTAAGCCAAATCACCCACATACTGGCGCAGCGGACTAGGAAATCCATTGAACTCCGATGAACTGACAACCGTGTAAGCCCCCATATTCTGAACGCGAAGGCGGTCGCCAACCCGGAGTGCCGGGAGCTGCGTATCTTCCACAATACAGTCTGCCGAATCGCATGTGCGACCAAACAGCGTGGTGTACTCTACCGGACGATGGCGCGCATCCGCCCCCAGATGTTCAAAGATGGGCCGGAATCCGTCAAAGGGGATGTTGCTGAAGATGCCATAGACGGATTCATCCAGGGTAGCACGTGTCCCCGTGGTCGCCGGAGGCAACCGTCGCTTAACACCAATAACCTCCACCTCTGCATCTGCAGCCGGAGCTGCAAAGAAACGTCCCGGCTCTGCAATCCATCGGGTTGTTTTGTTAGGGAAGAGAGGCATGGCCGTCCGGATAGCTGCTGCTGCCGCTGCAAAGGATGCCGGGTCTGACACGAACCCGCCACCCAGGTCCATAATCTGGGCTTTGCGCTCTGGGTCAACGGCGGCAGCGCACTCAATGGCACGGGCGAACTGCGCCGGAGACTGACAGACGGAGCCCACGTGGAAACTCCAGCCAACATGGGGAATCCGGGCCTTTTGGAGCGCACGCTGGATGTCTGAGACCCAGTCCAGAGGCGCGCCGAACTTGCGGGAAAACGGCTGGGCAGACCCAGCGTCCGGAACCAGGAGGCGAATCAGAGTGTTACCCGGCCAGGCAGCGGCCCGGAGCTTGTCGACTTCTTCGACAGAATCCACCACAGTCGTGGGGACTCCCATACCTGCTGCACGCCGGAGGTCGGCAACTGTCTTACAGGGTTGGGCATACACGATATCCGTAGAAGGGCGGGCGCCAGCGGCGATAACATCTTCCATCTCACGGGGAGAGGCACAATCGAAACGGGCTCCCGCGGTCCGGAGCCAGCGGAGCAAAGTCGGGTCGTTGTTTGCTTTCACTGCGTAGTAGGGAACTACCTCCGGGAGGTGAGTACGCCACAGGGCGGCTTGGGCAACGACACGACTCTGTTGAAACAGCAAGCGGGCACTGGAGGTGATGGGGGTCAGCGCGACGGTTGTATTCAGGGAGAGTAAAATGTTTTTAGGTCAGGGGTGATAATTTACTGCAGGTTAGTGGCGGCAGGAGCCCCAACCGATGCCATGATTTCCTTCAGCATACGTTCCTCCGTGGTATTCGGAGAAGCACCGCGAGCTGCGACGATGGCACCGGCATTGCCCGACAGATTGCGGGGAACATAGCCAGAAGCGGGTGTGCTGATGCGGCTCACGGGACGGTAAATCATCGGGGGGCTCGGGGGAACAGCGGCGCCCGCGCGGAAGGGATTGCCGGTCTGGCTGGAAGAGCGACGGCGTGTTGCGCGACGGCTAGCGTTAGAGCTGGAGCGTTTGCGCGCAGCAACTGTCCGTTTGGCAGTAGTCGCGCGACGCTTGCGGGCCGGCAGACCGGCAATTACATTGGCCGCACCGCTCAGCGCAGCCAGGTGCTCCTTCATATCCACTGTCGCCTCCTTTACCGCCTTCTTAACGGCTTTCTCAGCATCAGCCACAGCCTTGACTGCCGCCTTCTCCGCATCAGCAGCAGCCTTCTCAGCTTCCTTCTTTGCCTTAACGGCAGCCTTCTCAGCTTCAGCCGCCGCCTTCTCAGCAGCCTTTGCGGCCGCAGTAATCTTGGTGCCCACAGCAACGGTTTCCGATGCGGCGGCAGTGGCTGTCTTTGCAGCCAGCTTCGCAAACCGCGCATCCTCCTTCACACGGGACTCCGCATTCCATTCACTCCCCTCAATGTGTGATTTCGGGGGAAGAGCCTCTCCTAGTTTGCCGTGCCACAGCGAAATACCCTTCGCATCACCCATCATGTATTTCGTCTGGATACCCTCACACGCCTTGCACAGATTGGCATCCTCTGCGCACATTGCCTTGCAACGGTCCTCCTTATAACGGTAAAACCGGCCTTCTTCACCGCCTGGGAGATACTTCTCACCGCACTTCCGACCAATGCACTGCTTCTTCCCGGTAATAGCAGCGGACATCCTACTCTTTCTGTTAGGGGCGGCGACTAAAAAGTTGATTGGGGTGGCAGCGGGGTTGGTGCGCCCCATAGGACAATAAACATCCCTTTTCTTGAAATAGAGATACGCACCCCTCTCCATGACGGTCGGAACGCGTCTCTGCACTGCTCCGGTACCCCAGGGACTCTCGTATGTTGGCTCTGGTATCCTGTTGATGCGCCTGGGGGCAGTTGCAGGAGAGCCTCCCCGCTTTCTGCTCCTCCGGGGACGCGACACCGGAATCTGGAGTTTCTCCAAGGGTCATCCGGAAGAGGAGGATGGAGGAGACCCCCTCCAGACAGCTCTGCGCGAAACGCGGGAGGAGACTGGCTATGAGATTGGCCGGGATTACACACTCGTTTCCGATTCATCAATCCGCCTGGGAAAGCGGCCGTACTGGGTCGGTGTCATGACAGCGGAAGCAGCGGCCCGTCCGCGCCTTGCGGCTTGTGAGCATTCGGATTCCGGCTGGTTCACGTGGTCAGAGGTGGGGCGTCTTCCAACAAACACAGATGTGCGCGCCTGGGTCAAAAAAGCGGCAGTGCCGACCAGTGGGTTCGCCCGTCTCATGGCTTCTTCGGGGCTGGGCCTGGAGCTGGTGCTGCCAGGGGAGCGGCGGTCGCCAGAGTTTTCTTCCAAGCTGCCCACGCGTTTGACCGCTCCGGCGTGTATCGCGATTTGAGCATCTGGACCGCCAGTTCATGAATGAGACGGTCTTTTGGTCCCAGAGAGGCACGGAAAGCCGCGATTTCAGTAGGGGTAGCAGGCATGAGTGGCAGTCGTACTGGACCACGCAATGTGGCAGAGTTGATGTCATTTTTACGGCGACAGGGGCGGCCTCTGGTCTCTTTCCGCCAAGGAGACCGTGTGCGCGGCGCAACAGGAATGGCCCTTCGGTCCGGCTATTCGTATGTATTGGAGGCGGCACCAGGTGCCCTGGAGGTCGGTACGGGATTTGAGCCAGAGCTGACACCCGCGGAGATGCTGACACTGGGTGTCTTTGAAGGCAAGTACCTCAACGATTGTGTTGCAGAGTTTCCTGCAGAATGGTTCATTGGGGCACTGACAACCGGACGTCTATCGCCCGAGGGGCCAGATGCAGAGCGGTGTAATTGTTTTGGCGTGCGTTCACGACAGCCGCTTTCCATTTGGCGGGAAAATGGATGGGCTCCATCACGACGCCCTCCCACAGAGGATCACTACGGGGGCGCTCTTTCACACATGGCCTCCAATCCCGATGAGCGCGGTTGGTTCCAGTGGTACTGTCGGTATTGGATGGGGCGGCGTCTTCCCGCAATTGACCCTATTCAGATTGCACGTTGGCGTTCGTTCCGTCGTCATGCTGGCTCTGTGCGCGCGGGCTGTCGTCGGGGCGATTTGAGCTGCTATCCACGGGAGCGTCAGGCGCTGCTCCAGTGGGCTTACAATCCCTTTATATGAATAATTATTGCAGGGGAGTGATTCATTATATGTGCCTAGAATAGAGACAAATGAGCAGCGCTCTTTCACTTGCGCAGGCAGCAGTTTCTTCTGCACAGGCGCGCGTTACTCAACTACAGCTGTCTGTTCGTTCATATGAAGTAGCGTATGCTGCCGCGAAAACAGGAACACAGCGTACTACTATCGGTAGAACTCTGACAACTGCCCGTGTTAATTTGAGTCAGGCGATCGCTCTGCTTACGGCGGCACAAACAGAGCTGGATAGAGTAAAAGCAACTATCATAACCCCCGTTGCTGCTCCTCCAGCAAAGGGACTCGTGCGTGCACTCTGTATTGGAATAAATTATAAGGGCTCTGCGTATGAGCTGTATGGTTGTATCAACGATGCAAATAACATGGCAACTCAGCTGCGTACCTTTTTCCCACGTGCAGGTGAGATTCGGACTCTAACCGATGATACTGCAATCAAACCGACAAAGGCGAATATCCTGGCCGCAATTGACTGGCTGGTGTCCGGTCTGGTTGAAGGTCAGAATGTTGTACTGCAGTTTGCAGGACACGGCGGGCGTGTACGCGATACAAACGGTGATGAAACGTCCGGCCTTGACTCCTGTCTTTATGCACTTGGAATGGCAACTATAACCGATGATGAGCTGCGAGCGGCCTTAGCTGTACGGATACCGGCTGGTTGCAAATGCTTGGTTGTACTAGATTCGTGCCACAGCGGCACGGCGGTGGATCTGCGGTATCGGTGGCAGGCACCGTCGGCAACCCAGCTGACTTACACAGAGGCAGCGGCCTATCCTAAGACAGCTGGCTCTGTTCTGTTCTTGAGCGGTTGTCGCGATGAAGAGTATTCGATGGATACAGTGGCGAAGGATGACCGGCCGTGTGGAGCGATGACAATGGCGTTGCTAGATACATGGCGGACATATGGAGCGGGCATCAAGCTCAAGTATCTGCTGTGGGATGTGCGGAAGTATCTGAAGGATAACGGGTATTCTCAGGTTCCCCAGCTGGAAACGGGGCTGTTCCAGGATATGAATGTTGTGTGGGACTTAGGTACAGGTGCCTAAGTCATCGTTCCTGAAGGAACGGAACCTCAATTCTTCTTAAATATTTTCTGTACAACTTCTGGAAAGTCAGGACACTCAATAAGATTGGATGTCCTGTCTCTTTAATTCACTTGGAGCGCTGGTCGCTGAAAATCCGCAGGCGATTCGCGGACGTATCTGCGATTGGTTAGCGACCGACCCCTCCATCATGGATGATTTGTCGGCATCAACTGTTATTGCTGTTGAATCCAACCAGATACTGGAATCCTATGTGGAGCGCATGCGTTCGCCCGCCACATGGGGTGGCGCCATTGAGATTCGCTCCTTTGTACAGCTATGGCGAAGACCCGTGCGGGTCTGGGCAATTCGTGGGCGTCGCTGGATAGAGTTTCCACTAGCAACTGGTGTGGAAGCAACAGGTGCCGAATGTCTTCTGAGCTGGACGGGTTGGCACTATGAACCCATTCGGCGTTAAGGTAATGTTATCCAATAGGTTGCCGCTGCGGTGGTTCCACATAAGAATGTGCCCCACGCGATATCTGCTAGTGCGTAGGGGACCGTATATCTTGTCAGCGTAGCCAGATTTGTCAGGTCATAGACACCATAGATGGCCAGGCCCAGAAGTGCACCTCGACCAGTCGCTTCTAATATTGATTCAACAGGAGGCATAACCGCAAACGCAACAACACCGGCAGCAATCAGCAGATAGACAATGGCGGCAGGTATCCATCGTATCTCAAGCGGAGACCCCTGAATGCCGGCAATAAGACGACGACTCGCCGGAGCATTCGCCGTTAGCCAGACCGCATCCAGAAGCAAAAGCAGAAGGAGGGCTGTTAGGAACCGTGTCAGCCAGGAGGGCAACATCTGCGTCTACCAAGGGCACTGTAAAATACGGTTGCTGGGCAGGGATGGCAGAAACAGTGCGTCTAGAAGAGTTCACCGGAGTGCTTCAAGGACGACTCGTGGTTGCATGGCAAATGGCGGATGCAGTCGTTCCGTGGATGCCGACGGAGTTTATGCCGGCTGCCTATGTGTCGCGAATTCTGGTCGTTGGAAGGACGGCAGCACTCTCCACGGCACTGACAGCGGACCCCTCCTGGACACAAACATGGCGCTCTCCCGGTGGCAAAGAGTGGTCCTGTCTGTTGGGGGTGCTGCCGCATCTGCCAGGGCCGATGTTGCTGGTAATCGGACCGGATATCGTACTGTCGCCAAAACTGCTGAGCAGTCTTAAGGGAACAGCAGATGCAGGGGCAACAGTCATCATTCTGCGTTCCGTTGCAGGGGGTATGCCAGCGTGGCCAGTTGGGGGCGATGCTGTAGGGCCGGACCAAGTGTTCCTGCCGATTCTATCGGGGGGCGCTGCCTCTGCGGGCCTCATGGCCATTTTCAATGAGTGGGCTGCTCGGACGGTTCCGCGACTGGACCCAAAAGGGCTTTTGCCGCAACTGGTCGCACAGGGATATGGCCTGACCGCCACAGGCGGGAGATGGTACTGGTATAGACCCGCGGAATCCGTGGGGATGGCTACACTGTCGGTACCGCAGGTGGCGCGACAGCTGCTGATACTGGGGAACCTCTTGGAGCGGGTGGGTACTGTGTAGTTAGCTGTGTGTAGAATCCCTCATTCTCAACAACCATACGTCCGGTGGTGCGACGAACTTCTTCAATCAGGTCCGCAGCAGGACGACCCGTTGTGTGGCATGCGTATGCGATGGCCAAGGTCGCAGACCGATTAATGCCCGCATAACAGTGAATGTAGACTGCAGATGCGGGGTTCTGGAGAGCCTGCTGAATATAGCGATTGAGTGTCAGAAAGTGTAGCTCTAGAATCGGGAAATCCTCTTCGTCATAGGACCGGAGAAACAGAAAGTGGCGCATCTGTGCATCGCGGGAGCTGGAGGTAAAGGAGCTCTCACAGTTTACCACGTGTGTAAAGGGGCGAAGGAGGTCAGGGACATGTGTCGGACCGGCCCCGCCAAACCAAACACGGGAGCCTGGTACTATCTCATAAGGTACGGCCATCTTACTTTCATCGTCGATTCGTGCGCCGTTTCTGTGTCTTCCGTGGGCGCCGCCGACCTCCAACATGTTTGTCAGACATCGTCGTTTTAATAACCTCCGCAATCTTCCCCTTCAACTCTTCAGGAAAAGAGAGAGGAATATCCTCCTTGAATGCCTCAAGGTGCCCATCGGCTTTCAGCCCTGTTAGACGTTCTTTCAGTGCCGAAATCTGCGCAGCGGGGGTCTTCTCCTCAAATTCACGAAGGGTTGCAGGGTTGCAGGCAGAAACTTCCAGATATCCCATAACATCATCGGGGGGCGACAGAGTATAACAATAGAGGCGGCCGACGATGTATTTCAGGTCGGCAGTTTCTTTTGAGGCTGCAGTGGCCTTTCGGCTACTATAGAGATTTCCTAGGAATGGAATGCTTCCATCGACTGCGGATTTGGGGGTGCGAACATGAATAACACCAGGCGCCGGATACTCATAGACCATTCCATCCGCTAGGAGCACTTCACCACCTTCTGCCGCGAAGCTGAGACGGGGCACATCGGCATCAACCTTGACCGTGTAGGGAGTTCCATATGCAGCAGCCTTCTCTTTCGTCTTTGCCACCGAAAAGAATCCTTCCCGGCGATGCGTGTTTGTTATACCGGAGGGAGAGCCGCGGTAGTAGGTTTCGGATTTGGTTGCCGGCGTCATTGCAGCCCGAAGCGTCTCAATGGCTGTAGCGGTGTTTGTTGCTGTGGCAGCTGTGTTAATCGCGTTCGCCAGGGCATATTTGGAGGTACCCGCATGTGCGTTTCGGGATAGATAGTTCTGGATACGACGATATCCACTTTCGGTAACCCAAAAGTCAATAGCATCGGAGAGATTCATTGGTGCGTCAGCCTTCTACTTCACATTTGCGTTTAGTAGAAACCACCCTGCTGGCGGCGGGTCGTGCGGCGGTACTTGTTGAACAGCCGGAAAGTGCCCTTCTTCGCCTTGTAGCCCTTGCGGGTCAGGTACTTCAGGGCCTTGCGACCAGCGGCCTGCTTGCGGCGGCTGACGATGCGGCCGTGCTTGTTCTTGACCAGATCGGCCTTGACCAGACCGCCGGAGGTGTGCTTGGCAGTGCCGTGGTAAACCTGGGCCTTGGAGCCAACAGTGATGGGATTGGTCATCTTATACATTTAACCGCGGTTTTATTTTAATCGAATGATTGGGTGTCAACATGATTGTTTCACAATCATGGAATCTCTAATTATTCAGTCGCGTTGCGACTGCTAATCAGACAAACTAGAAATCCATTTAGTTAATACTGGAAGGCGCTAGCATGCTTCGACATTTGCATATGTGTCCGAAATGTGTACAAATAAGTCCAATAATTTTGGGAAACACCTATGACCATCTCCCTCTAGAGCTTCGTTTTTGAAAGGAGGGGAATGGATAACCGTTGAATAGGCAGTTTTCCCAAACATTAAACTAGAGCAGAGCTGTCCACCGCACCCTATACAAATATTACATTTTGCGTTTTTTATTAGAAGTAAATCTTTCTTATATTCAGTATAATCTAGATTATTGTAAATCTCCTCAACGGATAAATCTATTATATCATTGTTATTCTTCAATAGCAATAGTTCTGTATAGAGAGTTTGAATATTATGATAATCACCTTCATATGTTGTTGGAAAGGTTCTTTCACCAAGTATAATAATCTTGTAGTCTGTCTTAAAATGTGAACAGAACAACGCAACTTCTTGGCGTACAACACTGTAGCTACTGTTTCGTTCCAGTCGTAGCTTCGTATGAAAAATCAGATATTCACCAGATATATCAACCTTTGGGATTATATCGTTCCAAAAAGTCGGCTTCATATCCAAATGTAATGTGTTATATACACTGTAATGTATAGGTTCCTGACCTGGTTTATTCCATTCGGGTCCCTTGGTTATCTGTAATACAGAATGGGTTAATGTGGTATGGTGTTCCAGAATATCAGTTAATAATGCTATGCGCATTTCAAGTGCATTCATTGGATTTGAGAATAAATCTGAATTAAATACTGATAAATTAAGAGCATATAGTTTTGGATGAATACCTTCCTGTACGGCTAATATATTAAATAATATATCTCCAATACCAATTGCATGGTGTTTATCGTACGGACACACGGTAAACCCCTTATCAATGACAAACTTTTCATAGATATCCATTTCTATAGTAGAAAAATAAGTTAGATAATAGGAATAACCGAAAAAAATAGCGACGGCACCTTGCCAAAAAGTTGTCGTAGCATGGGTAAAAACCGCAGCATGGGTAAAAACCGCAGCATGGGTGTAGAATGGCCGCAACTGGAATGGCAAACATCGATGACGAAAATGCACTTGCGGTTCCGGTAAATCTATCTGTATCTATGCCAATTTATCAGTTTGAGGAAGATATTGCGGAATTAAAAAATCTGATTAAGAAAGCTATTTCAAACCCGGGTGAAGTATCCATAAAAGACAACCGGGAAGTTATATTGCGTATAACAAAGAATATCAAGAAGTATCTGGATGAGACCTACCCGGGGAAAAACATCCCACTATCTCTAACACAGGTCGATACCGTCATTGAAATGGTTGAACAACTGTATAAAGATACTCCAGGTCTCAATATGGATGCCTTGCGCTCCAAACTGTATATAGTCATTCAAAAAGAACTCGGAAACTCGGGGGTAATTGGCGAACAACTGTTACGTCTGAACGAGAGAGCTGCCGCTGCAACGACAAAGAATCAACTAACGATGACGGCAATGGCAACGCTGGCACTTATTTCAGAGGCAGGGCAATATAATACGAATACTGCACTGAGCACAACGTTTGCGGGTAAAGTTGGAGGAAGGCGGCGAATGCGCAGTCGTCGGCACCGTCGGGCCAAAAACTTGACATACCGCCGCCGCCGGCAGTCGGGGCGGCGGTGACACCAAGAAGAATGTCTGCTACCGTCGCGGTCTCCTCCAAGTCGAAGTATCTCATGAATGCCGCGGGGCTCTATGTCTGTCCCCACTGTGGCGAAACCAAGGCACGTCAGAACACCATGTTCTATCATATCAAGAAACACACTGGGACTCTGGACTACCCTTGTACAGAGCCCGGGTGCGGAAAGGCGTTCGTTCAGAAGAGCGGACTGGTCCAACATCGCCTCCAGGCGCATCCCGCTCCAGACCGGGTCATGTGGGGCTGCCCCTCCTGCGACCACACGTGTCCCGTGAAAGCCAACATGGTTATTCACATTGGGCGGATGCACGGGGCTCCGCGAATCCCAGGTGTCGCAACATCGGGATGCGTGGATTGCTCTGGTTGTTCAAAGACATTGGCATCCCCGACCGCCTATTACTACCATGCAGTGGCCTGCTTCGAGCTCGGGTTGGAGCCAACGACAGCGTCTAAGGCTACGGTCGCGGCCTCTGAAACAGAATGAGTCGCACAGGAGGTATGGAAGCCCACGTCCGGATTTTTGGTTGGAAGAATGGCTACGGCCTAGTGCAGGATTCTGCTGTCCTTGGGCGACTCTTGGAGGGATGGCGCACACCCCGCCTGCGCGTGGAGCACTGCGACCCGCTGACCTGGATGCCTCCACGGGAAGCAACCGGCTCGGTGGCGAACATCCATATCTACATGGAGCATCCCTGTCGTCTTGCAATGCCGTGGGCGACTTACAATGTTATGGTCGTGAACCCGGAGTGGTTCTATGTTGGGGCATGGGACTGGTGTTGCGATGCGTCTGGCGGAATGGACATGTTTGTCTTCAAGGACCAGGTGTCAGCGGATGGATTTCGGGGGCGCTATCCGGCAGCCAGGACGATTGCTCTGCCGTGGACCTCTGCACCTTCCACTGTGTCTCCAGTTGCATGGACGGCACGGGAGCGGCGCTTCCTGTATCTGATTGGCGGCTCCGTAAACAAGGCAGCGGCAGCGGAATCTATTGTCCGTGCTTGGAAGGCAACCTGGCCAGCCCTGGAAATCTGGTGCTCACCGGCGATTGCTGATAAGCTGCGCCCACTTGTTCCAACGGAAGCCGTTGTAGAATTCCAGACAGAGTATCGGCCCGCAGCAGAGCGTGAAGTGCGTCAGGCTGCCTGTGCATGGCACGTAGTTGCGTCAGAGGCAGAGGGGTTCGGCTACACTATGGCAGAGGCCGCGGCGATGGGGACTCCCGTTCTGTGGACGGACTTGCCGGTCTATCGCTGGACGTGGGGTGCGACTCTCGGCGCTGTGGGTCGGGTTTCGGTGGTTCCTCGTTCTTTGGCGGATGGGGTAGAGCCTAGACTGGATAACGGCTGGCGGGTTGAATGCCCCGAAGCCGTTCGCATTGCCGTTGAGAGTCTGTTGGCTCTTACACCGGTCGATGTTCGGCGTCTGCAGGAGAGTTTGCAAAGCCGGCGTGGCTGGTGTCTGCGGGAGTTCCGTGAGGGTTGGGGGCGTGTAATGCGCTCTGCGGGGCGGGGGTCGCATGCATCGGGGGTTCCTCAAGGCGGGCTTCGGGCGCGTGCCGGGGAAGAGCTACCGATGGTGGGTGTGGTAACGGTTACACGGAATCGCCGTGCCTGGTGGCCTAACATGGTAGAGAACATTCAGCGCCAACGCTGGCCGGTTTCGCGGCTAGTGTGGGTGCTGGTGGATGATGGGGATGAAGGAACCCGTCTGAAGGATGAGGTAGAGGCGCTCCACGAGAAGGTTCCGGCTCTTTCTGTCCTCTACATGCAGGTTCCACGGGGCGACAGCCTGGGTGCGAAGCGGAATGCCGGTGTAGCTGCGGCGGCGGAGGCAGGGGCCACCTACGCCGTTATGATGGACGATGATGACCATTACCCCGATACGTCGGTGGCAGAGCGGATGCGGTGGCTGCTGCGATCGCCGGGGGTGTCGGCTGTTGGTTGCTCTACCATTCCTATGTATGACATAACCCGCTACATCTCCGCCATGAATGTGCCGCCGCTCAAGCTGAGGCCAACGGAGCGTGTGTCAGAGGCAACAGTCGCATTCCATATTCCTGATGGAGGGGTCGGCTTGTTCAGCGACAAGGATATTGCAGAGGGCGATGGCTTGATTGGAACTCAGTACAGAGAGATTCCGCCGATGGGTATCATCGTATCCTTCATCCATTCGGCTAACACGTCATCGCGCCGTGTGCCCGCAGAGACGGAGGCGAACGGCTGCCACTACGGCTTTGGGGATGAGTACTTCCGGTATCTTCATACGATTGGAGGGGTGTAACTACTGCCCCAGAAGTGCGTAGTACCCGTGGTATCCGATGGCTGCAAAGGCCAACATGAAGATGATTTCACGTAGCCAGCGTTCTCCGGTCAGGCCATATCCGATGAGTGCCGGGCCGACAACCAAGATATGAATCAGAGATACCCAGCCAGGCTTCCCCGCCTGATATTTTCCGTAGAGACGATACACATGATACAGTGTGATGAGCGCACCAATAGTGGCAATAGCGGGGAGCGGAATCCAGTTGTCGGTTACGCCCGTTCCAATCAGCAGAAGGGCTGGACCCAGAATGAAGAGGTGAATCAGATGAATTGCGGAGCGGTCCATGTATGTGCGTCTCTATTGGAGGGTTTGGCAAAAAGTGAAACAGTCGGGGGGGGTGCGACGGGTGTGTTTTGGCAGTCCTAAACACAATACATAGAAGAAAGAGTACGGAATGACGGGTTCTCTCTTCTGTGATGGGGCATGTAGTGGCAATGGCTCTGCACGGTCGCGGGGTGGATGGGCGTGGGCGTGGTGGGCGGGGCCCGTGGCAGGTGAGCCCACGGTCGCCCGAGCTGACTTACTAGAAACACCTCCGGCGGCAACAAATCAGCGGGCAGAGCTAATGGCACTGTTGGAGGCTCTGCGGTGGTGGTCAGCCCCTGTTTCCGGAACCGCGTGCGGGGGTGGAGGAGGCCCGGTAACAATTTACACGGACTCCATGTATACAATTAACTGTACATCCGTCTGGGGAC
>Ga0214921_10000988_pt1 | contig 49907 bp, 42 predicted proteins | sample LL1505_MetaG_FD_177992 | JGI IMG/M metagenome (GOLD analysis project Ga0214921, IMG submission 177992) | Freshwater microbial communities from Lake Lanier, Atlanta, Georgia, United States - LL-1505 | ecosystem: Environmental > Aquatic > Freshwater > Lake | place: USA: Georgia | collected... | reverse complement strand
GTGCATGTGCATCAGGCAAACTCCACAGCTGGGGTGCTGCGAAACCACTTGCGCACCGGTGAGGCCATGGACCGGATCTCTCCATCGCAGCGCCCAAACATCGTTGATGATGTCCGCACCCGCATCCAGTGCCGCTTGCATGACGCCGGGCTTGTAAGTATCGACAGAAACCGGGACACCCAGAGTCACAGCGACCCGCAAGACCGGCAGCAAACGCTCCAGCTCCCGCTCCAGGGTCAAGGGATCAGCCCCGGGCCGGGTCGACTCAGCTCCAAGGTCCAAAATGTCGGCCCCTTGGGCGATCAGGGCCTCGCAATGGGCCAACGCTGCGTTCGTCGTCGCGTACTGCCCACCGTCCGAGAAGGAATCCGGTGTAATGTTGACGATGCCCATGACCTGCGGGCGTGCCAAGTCGATCAGCGTTCGGCTGGTTTGCCAATGGGGCATGTGCAAGCCCTAGAAAATTGAAAAGACAGGGAGCCTGGTTATCAGGCTTCCCCGCAAGGGCATTTACGCCGCGTTTGTCGCCGGTTCGGGCGTGACCGTGGCCGTGGGCGGACTGCCGCCATCGCCAGAGCCAGCACTCGGCACGCGGGGCGACCAGTCCTTAGGCGGCCGGGGCTCCTTGCCTGCCATGATGTCGTCGAGCTGTTCGCTATCGATGGTTTCCCACTCCAGCAAGGCCTTCGCCATCGCATGCATCTTGTCTTGGTTCTCTTCAATGAGGGTGCGGGCTTGAAGGTACTGCTGGTCAATGATGCGGCGGACCTCAGAGTCCACATTTTGCATGGTTTGCTCGCTCATGGTGGTGGTCTTGGTCACAGAACGACCCAGAAACACCTCACCCTCGTTTTCGGCGTACACCATGGGACCGAGCGCATCGGTCATGCCGTAACGGGTCACCATGTCTCGCGCGATGGAGGTGGCACGCTCGAAGTCGTTGCTGGCACCGGTGGTCATTTGCTTCATGAACACCTCTTCGGCAATACGCCCGCCAAACAACATACTGATTTGATTGAGCATGTATTCGCTGTCGTAAGAGTAGCGGTCTTGCGCAGGGAGGCTCATCGTCACCCCGAGGGCGCGACCGCGCGGAATGATCGTTACTTTGTGCACCGGATCGCACTTGGGCAGCAGTTTGCCAATCAGCGCATGGCCGGACTCGTGGTAGGCCGTATTGCGTCGCTCGCCTTCCGGCATGACCATGCTTTTCCGCTCAGGGCCCATGAGAATTTTGTCTTTGGCCTTCTCAAAATCCTGCATCTCCACCAGCCGGGCGTTGCGTCGGGCCGCCATGAGGGCCGCTTCATTACACAGGTTGGCCAAATCAGCACCGGACATCCCTGGCGTTCCCCGGGCAATGACCCCCGGGTTTACGTCTTGCGCCACTGGCACCTTGCGCATGTGCACATTCAGAATTTGCTCACGGCCCCGGATGTCCGGCAGCGTTACATAGACTTGGCGATCAAAGCGTCCTGGGCGCAGCAAAGCAGCGTCCAAGATGTCCGGGCGATTGGTAGCCGCCACCACGATCACCCCTACGTTGGTTTCGAAACCGTCCATCTCCACCAGCATCTGGTTGAGGGTCTGCTCACGTTCATCGTTGCCACCCCCCAAGCCAGCGCCCCGCTGGCGACCCACCGCATCAATTTCATCAATGAAGATGATGCACGGCGCATTCTTTTTTGCGTTGTCGAACATGTCGCGCACGCGGGATGCACCCACGCCGACGAACATCTCTACAAAGTCGGATCCGGAAATACTGAAAAATGGCACCTTGGCTTCACCGGCAATCGACTTGGCCAGCAGCGTTTTACCGGTTCCCGGAGGACCCACCAGCAGCAGTCCACGTGGGATCCGACCACCCAGTTTTTGAAACTTGCTGGGGTCCTTCAAAAAGTCAACAACCTCTTTCACCTCTTCCTTGGCCTCGTCGCACCCGGCGACGTCCGCAAAGGTCACTGTGTTGGTGTTTTCGTCCAGCAGGCGGGCTTTGCTTTTGCCGAAGCTGAACGCCCCGCCCTTACCGCCACCCTGCATTTGACGCATGAAGTACACCCACACGCCGATCAAAAGCAACATCGGGCCCCAACTGACCAACAAGGTCATGAGCAAGGATCCTTCCTCGCGTGGTTTGACATCAAACTTAACGCCATTGGAGATTAAATCGCCCACCAGCCCACGGTCCAGGTAAGTGGCTGTCGTCTTGATGCGGCGCTCGTCAGTAGTGACCGCGATGATTTCAGTGCCGCCCTGACCTTCTTGAATCACCGCGCTCTTAATGTGTTTGTTGCGGACCTCTTCCAGGAAATCCGAGTACCCCAAGGTGGTGGCATTGGCGCCACCGTGCGAGTCAAATTGCTTGAAAACGGTGAAAAGTACCAAGCCTATGACCAGCCAGACTGCAATTTTTGAGAACCACTGATTGTTCAAGCGAAGCTCCAGTTAGGGCGCAAGATAAGTAACCTTACACAGATGCGCCGCATTTTAGTGGTTTCAAGACACTAAGGCGGCGTATTTTCATTTATCAGCCACAGTGGCGCAAAGGGCATATGACAACTAAGTGACTTTAGCCAAAAAGCACTACTTCAGCCCCAAACCCACCAAAAAAGTCTCCGAAGAGCGGTCTCGGGAGGCCTTGGGTTTGTAGGGTTTGACGCTATGGAAAGCGGCTTTAAAGTGGTTGACCACGTCGTTGTAACTACCGCCGTGGAAGACCTTGGCCACCAAGGCTCCCTCCGGTTTCATGTGATTTTGCGAGAATTCGATCGCCAGTTCCACCAAATATTCGATGCGCGCGGCGTCTGCCGACGAGATCCCTGACAAATTTGGCGCCATGTCCGAGACCACAAGGTCCGCTTGGCGACCCGCCAAAGCAGCCTCCAATTGGGCCAGCACCTCGGCCTCCCGAAAGTCGCCCTGGATAAAGTGCACGCCCTCAATCGGGTCCATAGGCAAGAGGTCTAGGCCAATAATGGTTCCATTGAGGTCCCCAACGGCCGCTCCCTGCGGCGACATACGCCGGCGCAAATACTGGCTCCAGGCGCCGGGAGTGCAGCCCAAGTCCACCACCAGTTGGCCCGGCTTGACCAGTCCGAAGGTTTCATCAATTTCTTTGAGCTTGTACGCGGCCCGCGCCCGGTAGCCCTCGCGGGTGGCCAGTTTGACGTAGGGGTCGTTGATATGGTCATGGAGCCAGGCTTTGTTGACCTTTTTTCCCTTGCCAGTCGATTTGGCCGGTGCAGCGACCGCTGCTGGACTCGGAGCGGAAGGCGTTTTTTTCATTGCGCCGATAATACTGGCATGCCCCTCATACAACTTACCCCCGCGCAACGTAAAGTGCATCGCGCCGATGCACACCACCTCGACCCCGTGGTGATGGTCGGAAGCGACGGCCTGACGGCCAATGTCAAAAAAGAAGCCCATGCGGCACTGAATGCCCATGGCCTGATCAAAATACGAATTTTTTCGGACGATCGCGCGGCGCGAGAGGCCATGTTCCAAACACTTGCGGATGAACTCGACGCCGCACCCATCCAACACATTGGCAAGCTGCTGGTGCTGTGGCGCCCCGTGGCGGACGCGGTCAAAGAAAAGTCGGTCGATGAAGACCGCATGGCAGGTCCAAGGGACTTCAAAGTGCTGAAGTACAGCAAACGCGCTGGTCAGCGCCCGGAGGTCAAGACCCTGCGCGTCTTGGGCAACCAGCGCCTGACGGCCGGCGGCAATGTCAAACGCGCGAAGCCCAAGCCGAAAATCAGCCTGAAAAAACGCAGCCAGACCTAACCATTAGTCGAGCCAGCGTCCCCGGACCTCGGACTGGCGCTTGAGCAAGATTTGGAAAACTGCCAAAGCGCACAACCACTGTACCAAGTACATCGCGCTACCCAGGCGGTGCCAAAGCTGCAAATCTTCGCGCGCAACGATTTTCGGTGCGACCCACCATTCGGCAAGCACGGCGCACATCAAGGCCACGCAGACCACCAAGGGCAACCAGGGGAATTGTTGTCGCCGACCGGTGAAATCCCGAGCTTGCGGCCTTCGCCAGTTCAGCGCCAATAAAACGCCGGCGCAGGCCAGTGAAATCCAGGTTTGCACACTGAACAATCGCGCCGCCATTGTCCCCGCCATAGCAGGGGTCGGTAAATGGACAAACAGCATCGGCACCACTACCAAGCCCAGCATGCTCAGACTCGCCCCCCAGGCCGCAGCGAGCCAAAGTGAAAGTTGGCGGGCCACGGGGAGCCTGTCTTAGACGTAGCGCACGGCTACGATTTCATAGGCCTTGTCGCCACCGGGTGCGATGACCACAGCCGTGTCGCCCTCTTCTTTGCCAATCAGGGCCCGTGCAATCGGCGAGCTGATGTTTATGAGGCCCAGCTTCAGATCGGCCTCGTCCTCACCCACGATTTGGTAGGTAACACGCTCGCCGGTTTCCTCTTCTTCCAAGTCCACCGTCGCGCCAAACACCACGCGCCCACCGGCATCCAGGGTTTGCGGATCAATGATTTGTGCCGCCGACAGCTTGCCTTCGACCTCCTGAATACGGCCTTCAATAAAACCTTGGCGGTCCTTGGCGGCGTCGTATTCGGCGTTTTCGCTCAGGTCGCCCTGCGCGCGGGCCTCCGAAATGGCATTGATGACCCATGGACGCTCCACAGTCTTGAGTTTGTGGAGCTCGGCTTTAAGGATTTCGGCGCCGCGCTTGGTCAAGGGAATAGTGGCCATAAGAATTGGAGGTGAACAGGGAGCAAAAGTAACGCGGGACAGCACCGCGCCTATGCGCTGCGCTGTCCCGGCAATGAAGCTGCGGATTATGCCAACAGTTGCGCGTGCATTTCCTGTACCGAGATGACGCCTAGATCATCCAGGTATTTCATTCCCTCCACGGCCGCCTCCGCACCGGCGATGGTGGTGAACGTGGTGACCCGTGCCAAGAGTGCGGAGGTGCGAATATGGCGGGAATCAGCAATTGCGTTGCGTCGTTCTTCCACCGTGTTGACGACCAAGGCCACTTCATCGTTCTTGATCATGTCGACAACGTGAGGGCGACCTTCTGTCACCTTGTTCACGGTACGGCAGGCCACCCCTGCGGTCGAGATCGCCAAGGCCGTTCCTTTGGTCGCCAGCAGTTCAAAACCCATGGCAACCAGTTTGCGCGCCACTTCCACCGCCCGCGCCTTGTCGCTTTGTTTGACCGAAATAAACGCCCGCCCAGCGCGCGGCAATTTGGTACCTGCCCCCAGTTGTGACTTCACGAAGGCCTCACCAAAAGTCTTGCCCACCCCCATCACTTCGCCGGTGGACTTCATCTCAGGGCCCAATATCGTATCGACTCCGGGGAATTTGACGAAGGGGAAAACGGCCTCTTTGACGCTGTAATACGGCGGTGTCACCTCGCGGGTCACCCCTTGCTGCGACAGAGATTGCCCCACCATACAGCGCGCAGCGACTTTGGCCAGTTGCACGCCGGTCGCTTTGCTCACAAAGGGCACCGTGCGGCTGGCGCGGGGATTGACCTCGAGCACGTAAATCACGTCCCCTCCGTCGACGTTTTGAATGGCGAACTGCACGTTCATCAAACCGACGACATTCAAGGCCTTTGCCATGGCCGCGGTCTGGCGTTTGATCTCTGTCACTGTCACTGCGCTCAGGCTATACGGCGGGAGCGAGCAAGCCGAGTCGCCGCTGTGCACACCAGCTTGCTCGATGTGCTCCATGACGCCGCCAATCCAGGTGGCACCTATGGCGTCACGGATGCAATCGACATCGCACTCGATCGCGTCATTCAAAAAACGATCCAGCAGTACCGGCGAGTCGTGGCTCACCTTGACCGCTTCGCGCATGTAGCGCTCCAAGTCGCGCTGCTCGTGCACAATTTCCATAGCGCGCCCCCCCAGCACGTAGCTGGGCCGCACCACCAGCGGATAGCCAAGGGCAGCGGCCTTTTCCAGCGCCTCGGGCTCGGTGCGCGCGGTGGCGTTGGGCGGCTGACGCAATTCCAAGGCGTGCAGCAGTTTCTGGAAACGCTCCCGGTCCTCGGCAGCGTCAATCATGTCCGGGCTGGTGCCGATGATGGGTACGCCATTGGCCTCTAAGTCGAGTGCGAGCTTCAAGGGCGTCTGGCCACCGTACTGCACGATCACACCGATCGGTTTTTCCTTGTCCACAATTTCCAGCACATCTTCAAGCGTGAGGGGCTCAAAGTACAGCCGGTCTGAGGTGTCATAGTCGGTGGACACGGTCTCAGGATTGCAGTTCACCATGATCGTTTCATACCCGTCCTCGCGCATGGCCAGCGCAGCGTGCACGCAGCAGTAGTCAAACTCAATGCCCTGGCCAATCCGGTTAGGCCCGCCACCCAGCACCATGATTTTCTCTTTGTCGGTGGGCGCCGCCTCGCACTCGGCGCCTGGGGCCTCATAGGTGGAGTACATGTAAGCGGTATGCGTGCCAAACTCGGCGGCGCACGTGTCCACCCGCTTGTAGACCGGGCGCACACCCAGGGCGCGGCGTTTCTCCCGCACCGCCGTGTCGGTGGTCTTGAACTGTCGCGCCAGCCGGCGGTCCGAGAAACCCTTTTGTTTGAGCGCGCGCAATGTGGGCGCATCGATGGCGTCCAGCGCCGTGCCGGTGGCGGGCTGCGGCAATTGCTCGATTTCCAGCTCAATCTTTACGATTTGCTCGATCTGCACCAGGAACCAACGGTCGATTTTGGTCAGCGCAAAGACCTCGTCGACGCTCATGCCTTGGGCAAAAGCGTCGCCCACGTACCAAATACGCTCCGGCCCGGGCTCACCGAGCTCCTTTTCCAGGACTTCGCGGTCCTGGGTCTTCTCATTCATGCCGTCCACGCCGACCTCCAGACCCCGTAAGGCTTTCTGGAACGACTCCTGGAAGGTGCGCCCCATGGCCATGACCTCTCCCACCGACTTCATTTGTGTCGTGAGACGGCTGTCGGCAGCCGGGAATTTCTCAAACGCAAACCGTGGAATCTTCGTCACCACGTAATCGATGCTGGGCTCAAAACTGGCAGGCGTAGCGCCACCGGTGATGTCGTTGCGCAATTCGTCCAGCGTAAATCCAACCGCTAATTTAGCGGCAATCTTGGCAATCGGGAAGCCGGTTGCCTTAGACGCCAAGGCGCTGGAACGGGACACCCGAGGATTCATCTCAATGACTACCATGCGACCGTCCACCGGGTTGATGGAGAACTGCACATTGGAGCCCCCCGTATCCACGCCGATCTCGCGCAACACCGCCAAGCTGGCGTTACGTAGAATCTGGTACTCCTTGTCCGTCAACGTTTGCGCCGGGGCTACCGTAATGGAGTCTCCCGTGTGGACGCCCATCGGGTCCAAGTTTTCGATTGAACAGACGATGATGCAGTTGTCGGCCTTGTCGCGCACGACTTCCATTTCATACTCTTTCCAGCCGAGGAGGGATTCCTCAATCAACAATTCATTGGTGGGCGAGGCCTCCAGGCCACGTTTGCAGATGGTCTCAAATTCTTCCGAGTTGTAGGCAATTCCGCCCCCCGTACCGCCGAGAGTGAAGCTCGGACGAATGACGGTGGGAAAGCCCAATGTCTTTTGTACGGCCCAGGCCTCGTCCATGCTGTGAGCGATGCCCGAGCGTGCGGATCCCAGACCGATCTTGGTCATGGCGTCTTTGAACTTGAGACGGTCTTCCGCCTTATCAATCGCCTCCGGCGTGGCACCGATCAGTTCCACCTTGTGTTTCTCGAGCACACCGTGGCGCCATAGATCCAGCGCACAATTCAGCGCGGTCTGGCCACCCATGGTCGGCAATATTGCATCCGGCTTTTCCTTGGCAATGATTTTTTCTACCGTTTGCCAGGTGATGGGCTCAATATAGGTCACATCTGCCGTATCCGGATCGGTCATGATGGTGGCCGGATTGCTGTTAATCAGAATGACTTTGTAGCCCTCTTCACGCAGCGCCTTGCAAGCTTGCACGCCGGAATAGTCAAACTCACAGGCTTGGCCAATGATGATGGGGCCAGCGCCAATGATAAGAATGCTTTTGATGTCGCTGCGTTTTGGCATTTTCTCTTCTGCTCTCTACAAATTTTTTGGCCGCGCACCGGGCGCAGCCGCTGTTATTACAAATACCGACGATTGATGGGCCCAGTGACTCAAGCCAAACTGGCGTTGGCTAACTTGACCCCAAACCAAACAAACACCGCGCCCACGGCGCTCGACAAACTGGCCGACAACTTCTGACGCGACCGAAACCCTTGCGCCAGACGGGCACCCGCAAATATCAACACTGACAGATAGAGTGCACTAAAGCCCATGACAATGGCGCTCAAAATTAAGAAAGGCACCACCGGCGCGTCATACGCAGGGTCAATAAACTGCACAAAAAACGAAAGCAGGAACAAGATCGCTTTCGGGTTGAGCAGGCTCACCAAAAGTGCGCGCTTGAACGGGTACGCCAGATGGGCAGGGACCTCCAACGCTGTTTGCGCGGGCAGTTCTGAACTGCGCCACTTCTTGATGGCGGCAAGCACCAGTTGCAGACCGACCCAAGAGAGATACGCGGCACCCGAGTACTTCACGATCGTGAACAAAGCGGGCGTCGTACGCAACAGCCCGGCCGCCCCCAAACCCACCAGCGCCAACAGGACCGTATCGCCCAAGAAAACGCCCAAGGCGCCTTGGAACCCGGCCATGACGCCGCGCGACGTAGCGACCGACAAAATGAACAATGAGTTGGGGCCGGGCAGCAAGATGATGCCGAAAGCGCCGATCACATAAGTCCACAGGTCGGTCACGCCATAGAAGCTCATGCCCGCGACTCCATCTCCCGGATAAAGCGGTCAAACAAATAGCCAATGTCGTGCGGTCCAGGAGACGCCTCGGGGTGCCCTTGAAAACAAAAAGCAGGCTTGTCCGTACGCTCCAATCCCTGAAGCGTGCCGTCAAAAAGGCTGACGTGCGTTGCGCGCAAATTGGCGGGCAAGCTCTTTTCGTCCACGGCAAAACCGTGGTTTTGGCTGGTAATGCTGACACGCCCGCTGTCGAGATCTTTGACTGGATGGTTGGCGCCGTGGTGGCCAAACTTCATCTTGAAGGTCTTGGCGCCCGAGGCTAAGGCCATGATTTGATGACCCAGGCAAATGCCGAATACCGGCACACCGGATTCGATCAACACCGACGCGGCCGCAATCGCGTAGTCGCAGGGCCCGGGATCTCCAGGGCCATTGCTCAAAAAAATGCCATCTGGCTGTAGTTTTTGCACTTCTGTGGCGGGCGTTTGCGCCGGCACCACCGTCACTTTGCAACCGCGCTCGCTGAGCATCCGCAGAATGTTCTTCTTGACACCAAAGTCATAGGCCACGACGTGGAACCTGGGCTCGGCTTGATGGCCATAGCCTTGGCCTAGCGTCCATTCCGACTCGGTCCACGCGTAGCGGGTGTCAGAGCTGACCACCCGGGCGAGGTCCAGGCCCGCCATGGATGGAGCGCCTTGGGCGGCCGCTATAGCTTGGGCGATGATGGCATCCGTCACAATTTCGCCGACGGCAAGTGCCCAGATACAACCGTTTTGGGAGCCCTGCTCCCGCAATTGGCGGGTCAGTTGGCGGGTGTCGATATTGGCAATGGCCACCGTTCCATGGGACTGAAGATAGGCGCTTAGCGTTTGGGTGCTGCGAAAGTTGGACGCCACCAGTGGCAAGTCTTTGATCACCAAACCCGCGGCATGGACCGCATCCGACTCAATGTCTTCAGGGTTGGTGCCGTAGTTGCCGATGTGGGGGTAGGTCAGCGTAACGATCTGCTGGCAATAGCTGGGGTCGGTCAGGATTTCCTGGTAGCCGGTCATGGAGGTGTTGAACACCACTTCGCCGACAGTGGAGCCAGTTGCCCCGATGGAATTGCCAAGATAGACCGTGCCGTCTGCGAGCGCCAAAATGGCGGGGGGGGTATTACCCTGAAGAGACAAAAGCACTGGGATCTCCGAATAGGTTACGGGTACGCCCAAGCACGCTCAAGAGTCCATCTTGGCTGCTTTTGTTCGAAGGGGATTGGGCTTTTCGAGCGCTTGGGCGGGCTATTAGTGGAAAGCCTACCATTGTAACCTAGGGTTTACTTGGATTCAGCCTGCACCCAGTGTGCTGGCGTGCAGGCAAATGGCCGCCGCAGCGGCGACATTAAGGGACTCTTCGCCCCCCGGTTGTCCGATGCGGACGTGCACCTGCGCACGAGACAGCAAACTTGGACGAACCCCCTGCCCTTCATGCCCGAGCGCCCAAGCGCAAGGAAAAGGCAGCTGCAAATCCTGAATCAGGCTTCCTTGGTGGGAACTGGTGACCACCAGCGGCACTTGCAAGGTGTCGATTTCAGACTCTTGTACGCCCTCGAACAGTACCAACCCAAAATGGGCCCCCATTCCGGCCCGCAATACCTTAGGTGACCAAAGTGCGGCGGTCTCCTGCAGCGCAATCACCTGCTTGAACCCAAAGGCCGCAGCACTTCGCAAAATCGATCCAACATTTCCGGCGTCCTGCACGCGGTCAAGCAACACTGTCGCTGCGTGCGGATCCATGGCCCCCCACAATGGCAGCTCCAACACAAAACCGAGCTTGGCGGGGGACTCGAGTCCGCTGATCCCAGAAAATAGGGCATCCGGCAAGACAATGCTCTTTGCGGCCGTGTCGCCAAAGTGGTCCATCACCTTGACCCCACAGGACTCGGCAAACACCGCCATGGCAGGCCGCAAACCGCGAACCAGAGCGGCGCTGCACAAGTGGTCGCCTTCGACCCAGAAGCGGCCAGTCTTGCGGTACGCCGTATTGCCCTGTGCGAGCTTTCGAAGCTCTTTGAGCAAAGGGTTGTCGCGCGAGGTAATGAATTGCGGAGCGCTCATCGCCATACGTCGCTCACTGGCTTGAAACTCCGGCGATGCTGGGGACAAGGTCCATGTAGACGCAGCGCGGCCAAATGGTCGGCTGTACCGTAGCCCTTGTGTTGATCAAATCCATATTGGGGAAACTGCAGGTGGTACTCCAGGCACCAGCGGTCACGGCTGACCTTGGCCAGAATGGACGCCGCGGAGATGGCAGGAACCTTATCGTCGCCTTTGACAATGGCTTCGGAGCGAACGTCCAACACGGGCAGGCGATTGCCGTCCACCAAGACCAGTTTAGGGGGCAGTCGCAGCCCCATCACCGCCCGACGCATCGCCAATAATGTGGCTTGCAAAATGTTGAGTTCATCGATCTCATGAACGCTGGCCTCTGCGATTGAGCAGCACAATGCCTTGGCACGAATCTCGTCAAAAAGTGCCTCGCGTCTGCGGGGAGTCAGTTTTTTTGAGTCCGCCAAGCCCTGGATCGCATGGCGCTCGTCCAGGATCACGGCGGCGGCCACCACGGGACCGGCCAAGGGACCTCGCCCCGCTTCATCCACCCCCGCGACCAGACCGCCGACGTCCCAGACCAAGCTCGTTTGTAGGAGCTGGGCGGACTTAGGCATTGAGTACGCCCCGAATGGCCTGTAGCGCCAGCGCCGCCGTATCGCGGCGCAATAAGGCGTGTAATGCCGCGAAACGCACTTCCAGCGCGTCGATTACTTCAGGCCGCTGGTGTTTCGCATCCAGCCAATTCATGACCTCGGCCGCCAGGGCGCTGGCAGTTGCCGACTCTTGCAAGAGCTCAGGCACGACAAATTCCTGGCACAAAATATTGGGCAAACCGACCCAAGGCTGTAGCCTTTTGCGCCGCATGATGCGCCACGACCAGCTGCCCATGCGGTAGGCGATCACCATTGGACGCTTGAACAGTGCAGCCTCGAGCGTCGCTGTGCCACTGGCAATCAATGTCGCGTCGCAGGCCGCCAGAACCGTGTGCGACTGTCCTGCGACGATCTGAATCTGACGGTCCATGCCGCAAGCACGCGCAGCGACCTCAATCCGTGCCTGCAAACCCGGCGCCGCAGGCACCACAAATTTGACGTCAGGGCGCTGCGCATGAATCTGGGCAGCCGCCTCAAAAAACCGCTCGGCCAGGTAACGCACCTCAGAATTGCGACTGCCCGGCAGGATGGCGACCACGTCGTCACTGGAATCAAGTCCTAGCGACTGCCGTGCTGCTGCGCGGTCAGGCTGCATTGGGATGACCTGGGCCAGCGGATGGCCAACGTAGGTGGCTGCGATACCGTGTTGCGCCAGCAACGCGGGCTCAAAAGGGAAAATGCACAGGACGTGGTCGACGCTGCGACGAATCCCCTCGAGCCGCTCGGGCCTCCAGGCCCAAACCGAAGGGCAGACGAAATGCACCGTTTTGACCCCCTGAACTCGCAGCTTGTGCTCGAGGAGCAGATTGAAGTCGGGCGCATCCACACCGATAAAGAGCCTGGGTTTGTCCATCGTCAGTCGTTGAAGCAACTGCTTGCGGATTCCCACAATTTCCCAGTATCTCAGCAGCACGTCCCAGCCAAAGCCGTGAACCGAGAGCTTTTCGTGAGGCCACCACGCCCGAAATCCCTGGGCCGCCATTCGCGGTCCGCCAATCCCAACCGATTCCAGTGTCGGCCAGCATTCGCGCAACCCCTCGAGCAATAAGCCGGCCAACAAATCGCCCGAGGCCTCCCCTGCCACCATGGCGACGGTCCACGGCGACTGGGATTCAACTGCGGACGATTGCGTCAACGCACAATGCCACGCTGGGGTGAAGCGTGGCGTAAAAACTCCACCATCATCTCCACATCGGGGGCGGTCTCGGGCCGGGAGGCCGGCAGCGCAGCGATCTGCGCCTGCGCCCGCTCTAATGTCAGCTCGTCACGGTACAAGGATTTGTGCATGGCCTTGACGCCCGCCACGCGCTCTGGCGAAAACCCGCGCCGGCGCAGGCCCTCGTAGTTCATGGAACGCGCCGCGGCGGGCTGGCCCTGGCACATCACAAACGGCGGTAAATCGGCAAACAAAAGCGAACACATGGCAGTCATGCTGTGCGCCCCCAGACGCACAAACTGATGCACCACCGTAAAACCGCCCAAAATTACCCAGTCGTCGACCACCACGTGGCCGGCGAGCTGCGAGTTGTTGGCAAAAATCGTGTGGCTGCCGACCTGGCAATCGTGCGCCAAATGGACATAGGCCATGATCCAGTTGTCATTGCCGAGCCGGGTAACGCCCAGATCTCCGGGAGAGCCGATATTGAAGGTGCAGAACTCCCGGATGGTGTTTCGGTCGCCAATCACCAACTCGCAAGGCTCGCCTGCGTATTTCTTGTCCTGCGGAATCGCGCCCAACGAATTGAATTGGAAAATGCGGTTGTCGGTGCCAATCGTGGTGTGACCCTCGATTACGCAATGTGCCCCGATGGTGGTGCCTGCCCCGACCTTCACGTGGGGACCGATCACGGTATACGGGCCCACAGTCACCGATGGGTGCAAGTCGGCCCCCGGCTCAACCACGGCGGTAGGGTGGATCGCAGACATTTCAGGCCTGTGGATCAATCGCGCGCATTGCGCAGGTCAATTCCGCCTCGACCGCGGTTTCTCCCGCCACACTGGCGCGCGACTTGAATTTGAAAATTCCGGCCTTCATGCGCAACAATTCCACCTCCAGAATTAGCTGGTCGCCGGGCTCGACCGGACGCTTGAAACGCGCGCCGTCAATGCCTGCAAAGTAATAAACGGTCTCATCATTGGGGGAGGTGTTGAGCGCATCAAAGGCCAGCAATGCTGCCGCCTGTGCCAGCGCCTCCAACATTAACACCCCCGGCATCACCGGTCGATGGGGGAAGTGGCCTTCGAAAAACGGCTCGTTCATGGTCACGTTTTTCAAGGCCTTGAGGGTCTTACCTTTTTCAAGCTCCAACACGCGATCTACCAGTAAGAAGGGGTAGCGGTGCGGCAACTGTTTAAGTATTTGGTGGATATTCATCATGCTTTTGATTGGCCTTCTAATTTTTTGATGCGCTCGCGCAGGCTGTGCAACTGTTTGACGGTCGCCGCATTGCGCTCCCAGGTTGCGTTGTCGTCCAAGGGGAAGAAGCCAGTGTAATGGCCGGGTGTGTTGATCGACTTGCTGACCACGGTAGCCGCCGAAACATGCACATGGTCGGCAATCTGAAGGTGTCCCAACACGATCGCGCCGCCGCCGATGGTGCACTGCGCGCCAATGGTGGCGCTGCCCGCAATGCCCGCGCAACCGGCAATTGCCGTGTTGCGACCGATACGCACGTTGTGCCCGACCTGGATCAGGTTATCAAGCTTGACGCCATCTTCAATGACGGTGTCTTGCAATGCGCCCCGATCCACGCAGGTGTTGGCACCAATTTCTACGTCATCGCCAATGCGCACCGCGCCGAGTTGTTCAATTTTTTCCCAACGGTCGCCATCCGGCGCAAAACCAAAACCATCGGCGCCGATCACGACACCACTGTGCAACAAGCAGCGGGCGCCCACCACGCAGTCTTCACCGAGCGTAACCCGCGCCCGCAACACCGAGCCAGGACCAATATGCGCGCCCCGCTCAACCACGCAAAGCGGGCCAATGCGCGCCGTGGGATCCACGCTCGCCTCGGGATCGACCACGGCCGAAGGGTGAATGGCCGGCAGATCGCCGTGGCCCGGTCGAATCGAACGCAAGGCTGCACGCCAAAGCTGCGTCAGTCTTGCAAAGTACAAATAGGGTTGGTCAGTCACGATGCAACTACCGCGAAGGACCGCTACATCCTTCAACGCTGGACTGACAATGACGCAAGCTGCCTTGGAGTCTGCAATTTGAGCTTGGTACCGCGGGTTGCTCACAAAACTGATTTGGCTTGAGTTAGCGGACTCCAGCGGTGCCAAACCAGTAATGAGCAGGGAGCCTTCACCATGCAATTCGCCACCCAATGCAGCGACGATGTCGAGTAGCCTCAGTTCAGACACACCCAAGCCAAAATGCGTGCTTACTTTACAGCCGCAGCGTTGAGAATCTTGAGGACTTTGTCCGTGATGTCATGCTTGGCGCTGCTGTAAACCACCTCCTGAATCACCAAGTCGTACTTCTCCTCTTCCGCTACTTTCCTGACGGCCTTGTTCGCTTTCTCCAACACTTGTTGCAATTCTTCATTGCGACGGCCGTTCAGATCTTCCTGGTATTCACGCTGCTTGCGCTGAAAATCACGGTTCAGTTCGGCGCCCTCTTTCTGGCGGCTGGCACGCTGCGATTCCGTCAAAGTCGGTGCATCGCGCTCGAACTTCTCACTAAAGGTTTTTAAAGCAGCCTGCAAATCAGCCAATTCTTTGCCGCGCTTAGAAAATTCCTGCTCAAGCTTGGACTGCGCCGATTTCGCAATCGCCGACTCTGTGGTGATACGCTGGGTATTGATATATCCAATTTTCGAGTCCTGAGCCATCACGCCAGAGGTCAATGAGACCAGCAACGCGGCGGCCGATGCCAGCTTGTAGAGGAGTTTCATTAGAAAGTGGTTCCAATTTGAAATTGCAGTGATTGCATTTTATCGCCATCAAACTTGCTAAAAGGTCGTGCCACGGCAAGGCGCAGTGGCCCGACAGGGGAAATCCAACTGATTCCGACCCCAAACGAGGAGCGCATATCACCCAAAGCAATGGCTTCGTCGGAACCGTAAATCCCTCCCGCATCCGCAAACGCATACATGCGCAGGGTGCGGTCGTTGCCGCCACCGGGCAAGGGAGAAAGCACCTCAGCATTGAGCGTAATTTTTTTCGCACCCCCGGTCGATACCGCACCCTGAGCGCGCTGAGACGCTGTGGTCAAGCTACCCTGTTCAAAGCCCCGTACCGAGCCCAGTCCACCAGAATAGTAATTTTTGAACAGCGGATAAGGCTTGTCCGTCGTCGCCGCGCCCATAGATAACTCACCATTCAGCGCTAATGTGATTTTCTTGGTCAAGGGAAAGTATTGCTGGACCTGCGTGGTTGCACGCGCATAAAGCAGTTCACCCGCAACACTCCACTCGCCGCTCAGCCGCATCATCCGGCCCGAACTAGGAACCAATCCGCTGTCGCGGGTGTCACGTGCCCAGCCAACCGTCAGAGGAACAGCGTTGGAGGTGTAACCAAACTGGTCGGCAAAGTCACTGTAGGCCGTCGGCAACAACGTTCCAGGGACGATAGTGGTCTGGTCCATGCCCAGGCCGAAGAAAACAGTGTCGTTCTCGGTGAACGGAACGCCGAAACGCAAGCTCGCACCCATGGTTTGAAGAGAATAGCTGTCCAAATCCACGTAAGGTTTGGTGGTGCGCTGGTACACATCTATGGTTCGCGACACTCCATCATCGGTAAAGTAGGGATTGGTCGTATTGAAGACCACGGTGCGGTTGAGCTTGCTGGTGTTGAGCTCCACGCCCAAGGAGTTTCCCGAACCAAAAGCGTTGTCCTGCTTGAACCCAAGTTGCAATCCCAAGCCGTCAGCGCTCGAAACGCCAGCGCCCAGACTCAAACTACCCGTCGGCTTTTCTGCCACTGTGACCGTCAGGTCCACTTGATCAGGAAATCCGGCCACTTCTTGGGTCTCAATACCCACGTCTTTAAAGTAACCCAAACGATCGACCCGATTGCGAGACTGCCGAATCCGATCGCCGTCATACCAGGCGGCCTCCAACTGGCGAAACTCGCGCCGAATCACTTCATCGCGCGTGCGATCATTGCCTGCCACGTTGATACGGCGGACATACACGCGGCGCGAAGGATCCGCGCGCAAGGTCACCTCTACCCGGTTCGTAGCCCGGTCGACTGAAGTGACGGGCTCGACCCGCGCAAAGGCAAAGCCAAAATTGGCGTAAAAATCCGTAAACGCCTTGGTCGTTTGAGCGACTTCGTTGGCGTTGTACGGAGCACCCACCTGAATGGCTACCAAGGATTGGAATTCAGGTTCCTTGTCCAGAAAGTTACCATCCAACTTGACTTTTGAAACAACGAATCGTTCGCCCTCGGTGACGTTGATCGTGATACTGATGTCCTGTTTGTTAGGCGAAATCACGACTTGTGTCGAATCCACTGAAAATTCCAGGTAGCCGCGTGCTAGGTAGTAAGACCGCAGGGTTTCAACGTCGGCATTGAGTTTGCTGCGCACATACCGGTTCGACTTTGTGTACCAACTCAGCCAGCCGCCGGCGTCCGAGTCCATCAAACCTAGCAAGGTACTCTCTGCAAAGGCCTTGTTACCGACGATCCGCATGTCCTTGATCTTGGCAATATCGCCCTCGCTGACCGCAAAATTCAAGTTCACACGGTTGCGTTCAATGGGCGTTACGGTGGTCACCACCTCAGCTGCGTACATACTGCGATTGATGTACTGGCGCTTGAGCTCTTGCTCCGCTTTGTCCGCCAAAGCTTTGTCAAAGGGCCGGCCATCCGCCAAGCCAATGTCTTTGAGTGCCTTCACCAGCACATCCTTGTCAAACTCTTTGGTGCCAGTGAACGTCACCTCCGCCACGGTTGGTCGCTCTTGAACCACCACAATAAGCGCCTTGCCATCCACATCAATGCGAACGTCGTTGAACAGGCCCAAACCAAACAGGGCGCGGATCGAGGCGCCCGCCTTTTCATCGCTGTAGGTATCGCCAATACGTACCGGGATGGAGCCAAACACGGTACCTGCCTCGACGCGCTGCAAGCCTTCGACACGAATATCTTCCACCGTGAAAGGCGATACCGCCCAACTGGCTTGCGACAGCGAAAACACCAATAAAGCGGCAAAAAAACGGGGGAAATTCAGAAACACGAGGCGCATGGTGAGGACTCTTGAGGAGAAGCAAAAACCGAAAACAACGCAATATCCCGATAAGCGGGCATCAAGCGCGGCCTATCATAGCGAGACTGAGCCGTTACCGGGCGACAAGCCTTGCACCACGGACTGGCCCAACCTTCGGGCCTCGCTGTCGATCGCCAGCAAATCTGCCAGTGAACTTGGCGCTGCGGGAGTGAATTTCGACAAACAGTCGGTGTTCACCGCATGAATCTGGTCAAAACGTATCTTTCGGTCCAAAAATGCTGCCACGGCGACTTCATTGGCCGCATTGAGCACCGCAGTGGTACCCGGCGGGCCTGCCAGAACATCCCACGCCAATTGCAAGCCAGGAAAACGTTGCGGGTGACCTAGGGTCGTCATCGGCTCAAAACTGAGACCCGCCATGCTGGAAAAATTAAGTGCGCTTGCGCCGCTCGTCCGACGGGTGGGCCACGACAGCCCATATCCAATGGGGCCCCGCATATCTGGCGTACCCAGCTGAGCCACCACGGAATGGTCTACAAACTGAACCATGGAGTGCACCACGCTCTGCGGATGGATGATCACCTCAATCACCGACGGAGCAACACCAAACAGGAATTTGGCCTCAATCACTTCCAGCGCCTTGTTCATCATGGTCGCGGAATCCACCGAAATTTTGCGTCCCATCACCCAATTGGGATGGGCGCAGGCCTCCTCGGGACTGATGGTAATAAACGTTGCCGGGTCGCGCATCCGGAACGGACCGCCAGACGCCGTGAGGATAATTTTTTCGATCACCTCGGGCCAAATAGCAGGATCTTCAGGCAAGGACTGAAAGATGGCGGAATGTTCGCTATCAATCGGAAGCAGGCGGGCACCGCCGCGACGAACGGCATTCATAAAAAATGCGCCACCGACGACCAATGCCTCCTTGTTGGCCAACAGCAAACGCTTACCGGCAAGTGCCGCGGCAATGCAAGAGGCCAGTCCGGCCGCTCCCACGATGGCAGCCATGACGGTGGTCACCTCTTCGTGGGCTGCGATCCATTCCAAGGACTCGGCTCCCCACAGCACTTCGGTTGGCGAACCCAAGTCCGCCAGTACCCGCTTCAATTCCCGCCCGTGCCACTCGCTGACCATGACCGCAAAACGGGGACGGAATTGCACGCATTGCGCTGTCATCAGGTCCAACTTGCTGTGTGCGCTGAGTGCAAAAACCTCATAGTGGTCCGGGTGGCGCTGGATCACATCCAATGTATTGACCCCGATCGAGCCCGTAGATCCCAAAACACTAATACGCTGTATTGATGAGCTCATGATCAGGTCCAACCTACAAGGTGCACAACAACATGGCCAGGGGTAGTACGGGCAGAAGTGCATCAATGCGGTCCAGCACGCCCCCATGCCCCGGCAATAAGACGCCGCTGTCCTTCACCCCGGCAGCGCGTTTGAACAACGACTCCAGTAAATCACCAACCACACTCATGGCGGTCAAAAAAACCACCGAAACCACCAAGAATAAGGGGCTCACACTGCCCAGGCGGCTGTAAATACTGCCACCAGGCGCCAAACCTTGAGTGTCCAAGGCCCTCCAGACAAATGCCATGCAAAGGACGCCCAAAAAGGCCCCAACGACACCTTCCCACGTCTTACCCGGGCTGATGCTTGGAGCCAGCTTTCGCTTGAAAAAGCGCCCACCCAGCGCCCGCCCCGAAAAATATGCGGCGACGTCAGCCATCCACACCAATAACAGCACAGAAAACAGGAAGTCGATCCCGACCAACCGTGCCTGGACCAAAGCCAGCCAAGCGACACACAACAGTGCCAGTCCCCCAAGCCAACGCAGCACCACCGGCTGAACCGGCCATGCCAGCGCACCGGCACGAAGCAGCCAAAGCGCCAACGCTACCCAGGCAGCCCCTGAAAGAATCCAGATCCAAGGCAATGCGATCGCCGTTAAGCCGCCCAGCCACAGCATCGCACAGGCACCCGTACAAAGAATTGCTCCAACCAAGGACGAACGGCCGGAACCTCCGTTCATGCGAACCCATTCCCAGCCACCGACACCCATGATCATGGCCGTCAAGCATACAAATGCGGCAGGGTCCTCCGCGAGTACCGTGGGCACCAACAGGGCCAGGAGAACAATCGCAGTCAGGATTCTTTGTTTAAGCATGGCCGACATGCCACTCGCGCGCCGACAGACCGCGCGTCAACACCCAGGAAATTAAAGGCTGTGGCATAGCGGGTCAAGGCCGCTAGACCGCCATGATGTCCTGCTCTTTGGCCGCGATGAGGCGGTCCACTTCCACGATGTAGCGATCCGTCAGCTTTTGAATATCTGCCTCCGAGCGTTTCTGCTCGTCTTCAGACACCAGTTTTTCCTTCTCCAGCTTTTTTACTGCTTCGTTTGCATCCCGGCGAAGGGAGCGAATAGCCACTTTAGCGCCCTCGCCTTCGCCGCGCACCACTTTCGTGAGCTCGCGACGTCGCTCTTCAGTCATGACCGGCATGGGCACGCGAATCAAATCCCCCATGCTGGAAGGGTTCAGGCCAAGGTCGCTCTCCCGAATGGCTTTTTCGATCTTGGTGCCCATGTTTTTCTCCCAGGGCTGGATGCCCACGGTGCGGGAGTCAATCAGCGACAAATTGGCCACCTGGCTCAGGGGGACCATGGAGCCGTAATACTCCACGTGCACGTTGTCCAAAAGTGCCGGGTTCGCGCGCCCTGTGCGAACCTTGCCTAGATTATTTTTGAACGCAGCGATGGATTGCTCCATCTTGCCTTCGACATTGCTTCTAATTTCTTGGATAGACATGGTATTCACTCCAAACGATCAAACATGCACCAAGGTGCCTTCGTCCTCACCCATCACAACCCGCTTCAGGGCACCATGCTTGAAAATCGAGAACACCTTGATCGGCAGCTTCTGGTCCCGGCACAGCGCGAAGGCGGCCGCATCCATGATGCCTAAATTTTGCTGCATAGCACTGTCAAATGTCAGGGCGGTGTAGCGTTTTGCGGTCGCGACCTTCTTTGGATCGGCATCATAAACGCCATCAACCTTGGTGGCCTTGAGCACGATTTCCGCACCAATTTCGGCACCACGCAACGCCGCAGCCGTGTCTGTCGTGAAAAACGGATTCCCAGTACCCGCTGCAAAAATGACGACTTTTCCCTCTTCAAGGTACTGGAGCGCCTTGGGCCGAACATAAGGTTCAACCACTTGTTCAATCCCGATGGCAGACATAACGCGCGCCGTCAAACCGGCTTTGTTCATCGTGTCACCCAGAGCCAAGGCGTTCATAACGGTGGCCAACATTCCCATGTAGTCGGCCGTAGCCCGGTCCATACCGACTGAACCACCCGCCACACCGCGAAAAATATTGCCCCCGCCAATCACCACCGCCACCTCGACGCCCAATCGCGTGACCTCGGCAATTTCATCAACCATGCGCACAATGGTGTCGCGGTTGATTCCGAACTGGTCATCGCCCATTAAAGCCTCACCCGACAGCTTCAACAAAATTCGACTGAAAGCAGGCTTGGCAGAGGTCATGACAGGTTCCAACAGAGAGTCAATAAGTCCGGATGCCCGGATGGCACCCGGAAGGCGCGCCTTGCAACGCGCAGGGCTTAGCCAGCCTTGGCGGCAGCGACTTGGGCAGCGACTTCGGCTGCAAAGTCGTCTACCTTCTTCTCGATACCCTCGCCCACTACGTACAAGGTAAAACCGTGCACAGTGGTGGCTTTTTCCTTGAGCATTTGCTCGACGGTCTGCTTGTCGTTTTTGACAAAAGACTGATTGAAAAGAGAAACTTCTTTGAGGTACTTCTGCACACCACCCTCAATCCGCTTAGCAACAATTTCGGGCGACTGCACGGGCTTGCCCGCAGCCAATGCCACAGCTGCGTCTTCCGCGGCCTTAGCAGCCGCCACCGAGCGCTCTCGGGCAACCAGCTCGGCGGGCACTTCGGCACTTGACAACGAGACCGGCTTCATCGCGGCGACGTGCATCGCCACATCTTTAGCGGCCACGTCGTCACCATCAAACTCAACTAGCACGCCAATGCGGGTGCCGTGCAAGTAAGACGCCACCTTGCTGCCTGCGCTGCAGCGCTTGAAGCGGCGGAAGGTCATGTTTTCACCGATTTTTCCAATTAGGCCTTTGCGCACTTCTTCGAGTGTCGGGCCAAAACCATCCTGAGAATACGCCAAGGCGCTCAGAGCTGCGATGTCAGCGGGATTGTGTTCAGCGACCAAGGCGGCAGCGGCATTGGCCAAGCCCAAGAAACTGTCATTCTTGGTGACAAAGTCAGTCTCACAGTTGGTTTCCAGCATGGCGGTCACGGCGCCCGCACTGGCAACGGTGATGACACCCTCAGCCGTCACACGTGCAGCCGCCTTGCCGGCTTTGCTGCCGAGCTTGACACGCAACAACTCTTCGGCCTTGACCATGTCGCCATCGGCTTCGGTCAGTGCTTTTTTGCATTCCATCATGGGGGCGTCGGTCTTGCCGCGCAATTCGGCGACCATACTTGCGGTGATTGCAGCCATTTTCCAGTACTCCGTATCAGTTCGATTGATCAATAAAAATTAAAAAAAAGGGGCTAGCAAGCCCCCTTGTGAGGCGAAAACTAAGCTTAGGCAGCCTCGTCCACCTCAACGAATTCGTCTTCACCCTGGTCCACCACAGCCTTGACCAGATCGTCAACTGCATTGGCGCGACCTTCCAGCACCGCGTCGGCAATTCCGCGCGCATACAAGGTCACTGCCTTGGACGAGTCGTCATTGCCAGGGATGACGTAGTCAATACCTTCAGGCGAGTGATTGGAGTCCACCACACCAATCAAAGGAATCCCCAACTTGCGGGCTTCAGCAATCGCAATCTTGTGGTACCCCACGTCAATCACGAAAATAGCGTCCGGCAGCGTGGCCATATCCTGGATGCCGCCAATGTCCTTTTCTAACTTGGCCAACTCGCGAGCGAACATCAACTGCTCTTTCTTGCTCATCGCGTCGAGGCCTGCCTCTTGCTGGATCTTCATGTCTTTCAGACGCTTGATCGAGGTTTTGACCGTCTTGAAGTTGGTCAGCATACCGCCGAGCCAACGCTGGTCCACGAACGGCACGCCCGCGCGTTGTGCTTCCGCCGCAACGGTCTCGCGCGCCTGGCGCTTGGTACCTACCATCAAAATGGTCCCGCGCTTGGCCGACAGTTGACGCACAAACTTGGCGGCGTCCTGGAACATCGGCAGCGATTTTTCCAGATTAATAATGTGAATTTTGTTGCGATGACCGAAGATGAACGGCGCCATCTTGGGATTCCAGAAGCGGGTTTGGTGTCCAAAATGGACGCCGGCTTCCAACATTTCGCGCATGGTGACTGACATATAAAAACTCCGAAGGTTAAGTCTTAAAGCCGTCCCGCTTATTCCTAATCCGCAGTAAGCGGACCGAAGAACACCTTGGTGGGAACGGTTTGCGATTGAATTGCACGGACCGCTACGTCGCAGCGAGACCAGCAAAGCCAGTCGAGTTTACACCAGAATCGACGCTGTGAAGCCAAGCGAGCCTGGCATCACAGCGTATGAACGGCCTCAGCCGGCGGTCGTTTCTTCCGGCTTCGAGCGCCCTTCGCGCTTGGGAAGTGGCTGGATGTCCAGCAGCACTTCGGTCTTGGATTCGTCCTTGTCGTCCAAGTCAACCGTCAAGCGGCCACCATCGGTCAGGCGGCCGAACAACAGCTCATCGGCGAGCGCGCGCCGTATCGTGTCCTGGATCAACCGCTGCATGGGGCGAGCGCCCATGAGTGGATCAAACCCTTTTTTGGCCAACTGCTTACGCAACTTGTCCGTGAATGTGACATCCACTTTCTTCTCAGCGAGTTGGGTTTCAAGCTGAAGGAGGAATTTATCCACGACCCGCAAAATCACGTTTTCGTCGAGGGCCTTGAAGCCGACAATCGCGTCCAGACGATTTCGGAACTCAGGCGTGAACAAGCGCTTGATATCCACCATTTCGTCGCCTGACTCGCGCGGATTGGTGAAACCGATCGTCGCTTTGTTCATGGTTTCCGCACCCGCGTTGGTGGTCATGATCAAAATGACGTTGCGGAAGTCGGCCTTGCGTCCGTTGTTGTCGGTCAATGTGCCGTGGTCCATGACCTGCAACAGGACATTAAAGATGTCGGGATGGGCTTTTTCAATTTCGTCGAGCAACAGCACGCAATGCGGCTTTTTGGTGACGGCTTCCGTGAGCAAGCCGCCCTGATCAAAGCCCACGTAGCCGGGAGGCGCACCAATCAGGCGGCTCACAGCGTGTCGCTCCATGTATTCACTCATGTCAAAGCGAATCAGGTCGATGCCCATGATGTAAGCCAACTGCTTGGCCGCTTCGGTTTTGCCGACGCCCGTAGGCCCGCTGAACAAGAAAGCTCCGATCGGCTTATCGCCTTTGCCCAAGCCAGAGCGCGCCATCTTGACTGCGGAGGCCAAAATATCCAGCGCCTTGTCTTGCCCGTACACCACACTCTTGAGGTCGCGGTCCAGCGTTTTGAGCTTGCCCCGGTCATCTTGCGAGACATTGGCGGGAGGAATACGTGCGATCTTGGCGACGATTTCTTCGACCTCGGACTTTGAAATAGTCTTTTTACGCTTGCTGGGCGGCAGGATTTGCTGCGCTGCCCCTGCCTCGTCAATCACATCAATCGCCTTGTCTGGCAAGTGGCGATCGTTGATGTACTTGGCGCTGAGTTCGGCCGCCGCCTGCAATGCCGCTACCGCGTACTTGACCTTGTGATGCTCCTCAAAGCGCGACTTCAAGCCCTTGAGAATTTCAACGGTTTGCTCGACGGTCGGTTCGAGCACGTCGATTTTTTGGAAACGGCGTGACAGCGCAGCGTCTTTTTCGAAAATACCACGGTATTCAGTGAAGGTCGTCGCACCAATGCATTTGAGTTGCCCTGAGCTCAGGCTGGGCTTAAGCAGGTTGGAGGCATCCAGCGTACCGCCCGACGCCGAACCGGCACCAATCAAGGTATGGATTTCGTCAATAAAGAGCACTGCATTGGGGCGATCCTTCAAGGCCTTCAGTACGCCCTTGAGCCGTTGCTCAAAGTCACCCCGGTATTTGGTGCCGGCAAGCAAGGCGCCCATGTCCAGTGAATAAACCACCGCTTCCGACAGCACTTCCGGAACATCTTTTTGGGAAATGCGCCAGGCCAAGCCCTCTGCGATCGCGGTTTTTCCAACGCCGGCCTCGCCAACCAGCAAGGGGTTATTCTTGCGACGACGGCAAAGAATCTGGATCACCCGTTCGACCTCGTGCTCTCGGCCAATCAGCGGATCAATTTTTCCGTCTTTGGCGAGCTGATTCAGATTTTGGGTGAACTGCTCCAGAGGCGATGCTTTTTCATTCTTTTCACCACCCGCGTCATCGCCCTCGCTGGCGCCCTCGCCCGCCTTTGGCAACTCTGGCGGCTCGTTCTTCTTGATGCCATGCGCAATGAAATTGACGACATCTAAACGCGTCACGCCTTGCTGGTGCAAGTAATACACGGCATGCGAATCTTTTTCGCCAAAAATCGCCACCAGCACATTGCTGCCCATGACTTCTTTCTTGCCGCTGCCAGTGGACTGCACGTGCATGATGGCGCGTTGAATCACGCGCTGAAACCCCAGCGTGGGCTGGGTGTCCACCTCTTCAACGCCCGCCACCTGCGGGGTGTTGTCCTTGATGAAGTGCGTCAGCGATTTGCGCAGGTCGTCCACGTTGGCTGAACAGGCGCGGAGCACTTCAGCCGCACTGGGGTTATCCAATAGGGCCAGTAACAGGTGCTCCACAGTAATGAATTCGTGGCGCTGTTGGCGCGCCTCCACGAAGGCCATATGCAAACTAACTTCTAACTCTTGGGCGATCATGGCTGTTCCTTTTTCTCATTCAAATGTCAGATACCGCCCGAAACGGGGCCGCACCTACCAAACTGTCGCTGGCGTCATCGCCTCAAAAACCCACTGGCTCACTTACACACTGCAACGGATGTCCCGAACGACGCGCCGCCTCCAAAACCTGGTCAACCTTGGTGGCCGCAACGTCCCTGGAATAGACACCACAGACTCCTTTGCCGTCCAAATGAATTTTGAGCATGATCTGGGTGGCCGTTTCCAAATCCTTGGCAAAAAACTCCTGAATAACCATCACCACAAATTCCATCGGAGTGAAGTCATCGTTGAACATCAGCACCTGGTGCATCTGGGGCGGTTGAACTTTCTGGGTGCGTCGCTCCAAAACCACGGCGCCGCCGTCGTCACGCCGGGGGCTAGTGCGGGGGACAGCGGGAGGTTTGGATGGAGGGGTGGTCGCCATGCTTTCTATTCTAGAGGTCGGTTGCGGTGCTCGCGCTTGTGAGGGTAATTGGAGCTGACTGGGCCATATTCAAGCACAAAAAACAAAAATCGCCAGCCGTCGGGAGACGGACTGGCGATTTTTTTAGCCACGGGCGGCACGCCGCCCCAAGACTTACATGTTGTCGATCATCACCTGACCAAAGCCTGAGCAACTCACCTGGGTGGCGCCATCCATCAACCGGGCAAAGTCGTAGGTGACTTTCTTGCTGGCAATAGATTTTTCCATCGAGCTGATGATCAGGTCGGCAGCCTCGATCCAACCCATATGGCGAAGCATCATTTCAGCTGACAAAATTTCTGATCCTGGGTTCACGTAGTCTTTACCGGCGTACTTGGGAGCCGTACCATGGGTCGCTTCGAACATGGCCACGGTATCGCTTAGGTTCGCGCCAGGGGCAATACCGATTCCGCCTACTTGTGCAGCTAATGCATCAGATACATAGTCGCCGTTGAGGTTCAGCGTGGCAATGACGCTGTATTCCGCTGGACGCAACAAGATCTGTTGCAAGAACGCATCGGCGATGCTGTCCTTGACCACGATCTCTTTGCCCGTCTTTGGATTCTTGAATTTGCACCAAGGTCCGCCATCAATCATTTCGGCGCCAAACTCTTTTTGCGCCAGAGCATAAGCCCAATCGCGGAAGCCACCCTCGGTGTACTTCATGATGTTGCCCTTGTGAACAATCGTCAGGCTCGGTTTGTCGTTGTCGATGGTGTACTGCAAGGCTTTGCGCACCAAGCGCTCGGTGCCTTCTCGTGAAACGGGTTTGATGCCGATGCCCGACGTATTCGGGAAGCGGATCTTCTTAACACCCATTTCATCTTGCAGGAACTTGATCAGCTTCTTGGCCTTATCAGACTCCGCCTCGAATTCGATCCCGGCGTAGATGTCTTCCGAGTTTTCACGGAAGATCACCATATTGGTTTTGTGGGGCTCTTTGACTGGGCTGGGAACGCCTTCAAAGTATTGAATCGGGCGCAAGCAAACGTACAAGTCGAGCTCTTGGCGCAGTGCCACGTTCAATGAACGAATACCGCCGCCAACCGGCGTGGTCAACGGGCCTTTGATCGACACCACGTAATCGCGGATGGCATGCAGCGTTTCCTCGGGTAGCCACACATCAGGGCCATACACGTTGGTCGACTTTTCCCCTGCAAAAACCTCCATCCAATGAATTTTGCGCTTGCCGCCGTAGGCTTTAGCGACGGCCGCGTCGACCACCTTCAGCATTACCGGCGTAATGTCGAGACCGGTTCCATCGCCCTCAATAAATGGAATGATGGGATGGTCGGGCACATTCAAAGACAGGTCGCTGTTCACTGTAATTTTTTGGCCTTCGGTGGGGACTTTGATGTGCTGGTACATGGAGCGGTCTCTGTTGGATGTCAATTCTTAGAAAGTGGCGAGCGGTAATTTCGTCAGCCGAAACCGCCCAGTGAAATCCAATTTTAGTCCCAAACAATTACGGGATTCTGTCAATTTCATGAGAGCAAACCGACCCGCATCCACGGTTTTTTGCCCCGAATCAGACGCGGGCCCACGCCCCGGAACTCGCGGATTTGGTCCACAATCAAGGGCATGACGCATACCCGTTCACTAGCACTTGCGGCCGCCTTACTCACGGCGATGTCCGGTCCCAGCACTGCCCAACCCTCACCCCAGATGAATCTCCCGCGCACCACCTTGACGGTTGGTATTCATCAAATCCAAGCGCAGGTAGCTCTGACCCCAGAGCAGCATGCCACTGGGCTGATGTTTCGCAGCGACATGCCGCAGCAAGAAGGCATGTTGTTTGTATTCAAAGCGCCCAGCCAGCAGTGCTTTTGGATGAAAAACACCCTGCTACCCCTCACTGCGGCGTTTGTCGCGGACGACGGCACGATCGTCAACCTCGAAGACATGCGCCCCCAAACCACGGATTCCCATTGCTCAAGCAAACCGGTGCGCTATGTACTGGAGGTCAACCAAGGGTGGTTTGCCAAAAAGGGACTCAAAGCGGGGGCCCAACTCCACGGTGCGCCGTTTCAATCATCTCCCTAGACGGGCGGTCTTCAAGCCGGCGGTTCGGCGTGCAATTTCGCCACGCTTTTGGACCAAGCCGAAAAAAATCCTTGCCAAAGGAATTAAGCTGGATAAAAATACAGCCACTGTTTAAGATTACAGTGTTGCCAGTATCCATGGCATTCGCCCACCACCAGGAGCCACCATGCTTGAAACCTTGAAATTGACTGCACGCCAGCAAGAAATTCTGACCCTGATTGAAAGTGCCATTGCGCGCACCGGTGCGCCACCGACCCGAGCTGAAATCGCCGCTGAACTCGGTTTTAAATCTGCAAATGCCGCCGAAGAGCACCTACAGGCCCTGGCCCGCAAAGGTGCGATTGAATTGGTGAGTGGAACTTCTCGGGGTATCCGCTTGCGTGGCCAGTCCTTGCGCGACTTGCATGTTTCACGCTCCAAGCAGCTCTCTTTGGGCATCCCCGGGCTGGCGCAACTCTCCTTACCTCTGGTTGGGCGGGTGGCGGCAGGTTCGCCCATCCTGGCACAAGAGCACGTAGAGCAAACGTATTACGTGGAGCACAGTTTGTTTCAACGTCAACCCGACTACTTACTCAAAGTCAGCGGGATGTCGATGCGGGATGTGGGCATCATGGACGGAGACCTGTTGGCGGTCCAGTCGACCAAAGAGGCCAAAAATGGACAAATCATTGTCGCTCGTATTGGTGAAGAAGTGACAGTGAAGCGCTTTCGGCGCAACAAACATCTGATTGAGCTGCACCCCGAAAACCCCGATTTTCAAGTCATTGTGGTCGAGCCCGGCGAGCCCTTCGAGATTGAAGGTTTGGCCGTAGGCCTGATCCGCAACACCATGATCATGTAACCATCAAAGGCACCCCATCATGATCCCATTGCTCTCCTCCCAAACGGTTTCTGCCACTCTTTACCGGCTGGCGGATTGGTTTAAGCCTGAAAACGAACGCCCGGCTAAACGCGGTGCGGTCACGCAAACGCGCGGTCCTGCAGCCATTTATCCGCTCGTGCGTGGACAGAGTCAGGTACAGGCCCCAACGCGTGGGCCGCGCACCGTCATCAACCACCGTCCTTTGCGAATCGTTCGGGTGATCGACGCGGGCCAGGCCCGTAACCACGCCGGGCGCATTGTCATTTCAGGCTGCATCGACGATGTTTGTGCCGAACTGGACCGAATGGTTCAAAAAGAAAGCGCTGCGGCCTAGAACGCTGGCATAGGCTGATCAAGCGTGTTTTGACGCCCATGCGACAACAGCGTTTCAGTGGTGAGCATTCTCACGGTCACAATGGGACGCATGCGACCCCGAGCCTTTTTTCTGTAGAGTCCGACCATGGACGAACCGATTCTTACTGTCGAGGAACGAAGCGCGATCAACGCCGGGCGCTGGTTTTCCGCACTGTCCCCCTCGCTCAAGCATGACATTTTGCGCTGTGCCTACGTCAAGCGTTACCGCGATGGCGACCTGATCGCCGCGCGAGGGGAGCCGCCGGAAGAGTGGATTGCTTGCGCCAAGGGCGCGGTCAGGGTGAGCTCCACGTCCTTGTCTGGCAAGCAAATCACCTTGACCTATGTCGAACCGGGAATCTGGTTCGGCGACGTCAGCATCTTCGATGGGGACCGGCGCACCCACGATGCCTATGCGCACGGGGAAAGTACAACTCTTTGTGTGGCGAAGGCCGATTTCAAAAAGATCTTGGCCACCCACGTAGAACTTTACGAAGCGCTGCTGCGCCTGCATTCTCGGCGTATCCGACAACTTTACGGCTTGGTCGAGGACCTCAACACCTTGCCTCTGCGAGCGCGGCTGGCCAAACAACTTCTGCACCTGGTGCGCAGCTATGGCGTCCCGTCTTTGAGCGATGGCAGTGAAGTACGCATCGGGTTGCAATTGGCCCAAGAGGAACTTGCTCAATTGCTTGGCGCTTCGCGGCAGCGCGTGAACCAGGAACTCAAGTCCATGGAACGCGACCACATCATACGGATTGAGCCGGGCGGCCTGGTCGTCCGCGATCGGGCGGCATTGCTCAAAATCGCCGAGGCTGATGCTTGAGCCTGGTAACCCCTCACATTGGAAAAGACCATGAGCGACTTTGACCATTTTGTTGGCACGCAAGCGGTTGGCGGCAAACACGCGTTTGATGTGGAAGTGCTGTCGGCGTGGCTGAAAACCCATCTGCCAGGATTCGCTGGACCGCTGACGGTGGAATCCTTCAAGGGAGGACAAAGCAACCCGACATACAAACTCAATACGCCTGCTCGAAGCTATGTCATGCGCGCCAAACCGGGGCCCGTCGCTAAGCTGTTGCCTTCCGCCCATGCTATCGAACGGGAATATGCCGTCATGCGCGGCCTCGCCGGGACGGCGGTGCCGGTGCCAGAAATGCTGGTTCTTTGCGAAGACGAGTCGGTGATTGGTCGGGCTTTTTATATTATGGAATTCATTGCCGGGCGCATACTGTGGGACCAAACCCTCCCTGGGATGGAGCCCGCGGAGCGCCAAGCCATTTATGCCGAAATGAACCGCGTTATCTCAGCGCTTCATTTGGTGGATTTTGCGAGCCAAGGCTTGGGGAATTACGGCCGCCCAGGAAACTATTTTGAACGCCAAATAGCGCGCTGGAGCAAACAGTATCTGGCCTCCATCACCCAGCCGATTCCGGAGATGGATGAACTGATTAACTGGTTACCCCACCACATCCCGGCGATGACGAAGTCGGAAACCACTGTCAGCATCGTCCACGGCGACTTTCGTCTGGACAACATGATTTTTCATCCGACCGAACCGCGCATTCTTGCGGTACTGGACTGGGAACTTTCTACCTTGGGTCATCCCTTGGCCGACTTTAGCTACCACGCCATGGCCTGGAATATCCCACCAGGCAGTTTTCGAGGCATCGCCGGTATTGACCTGGCGGCGCTGGGTATTCCGTCCCAAGCGGACTATGTCCGCATGTACTGCGAAAACACCCGGCTGGCAAGTCCCGAGGCGCTCACGGCCGATTGGAACTTTTACATGGCTTACAACATGTTTCGGATTGCTGCCATTTTGCAAGGCATCGCCAAGCGCGTGGAGGCAGGCACTGCTTCCAGTGCGCAAGCGGTGAGCTCGGGTGCCGGCGCCAAACCTCTGGCTGAGCTTGCCTGGAAATTCGCCCAGCAAGCGTGATCTGCCCTTTTCCTTTTTTTCCCACAACCATCGATTGGAAACGCTATGGACTTCGAATACTCAGAAAAAACCAAGTCGCTGCAGACCAAGCTGCTGGCCTTTATGGACGAGCATATTTATCCTGCTGAAGGTGCCTATCATGCGGAAATCGAAGCCAACACTGCCGCTGGTAAGCGCTGGACTCCACTGCAAACCATCGAAAATTTAAAGGTAAAGGCCCAAGCGGCAGGCCTTTGGAATCTGTTTTTGCCTGTAGACAGTGCGGAGGCGTCTGGATACCACGGAGCTGGCCTCACCAACCAGGAGTACGCCCCGTTGGCAGAAATCATGGGCCGTGTCATGTGGTCCAGCGAGGTCTTCAACTGTTCTGCTCCGGATACGGGCAACATGGAAACCATTGCCCGCTACGGGTCTGAATCGAACAAGGCGCGCTGGCTCAAGCCACTGCTGGAGGGGAAAATTCGGTCCGCATTTGCCATGACTGAGCCCGATGTGGCATCCAGCGACGCCACAAATATTGCCACCAGCATTGAGCGTGATGGCGATGACTACGTCATCAATGGCCGCAAATGGTGGACCTCTGGCGCGGGTGACCCGCGTTGTGCGATTTTTATCGTCATGGGAAAAACGGATCCTGAAGCGGCCCGCCACTCGCAACAGAGCATGGTATTGGTCCCAGCGGACACCCCGGGTATCACCATCGTGCGACCGCTGACAGTGTTTGGCTATGACGATGCGCCCCACGGGCACATGGAAGTTCTGTTCAAGAACGTGCGAGTTCCCGTCACCAATATTCTTTTGGGAGAGGGACGGGGTTTTGAAATCGCGCAGGGACGCCTTGGACCGGGGCGGATCCACCATTGCATGCGGCTGATCGGCTTGGCCGAGCGCGCGCTCGAACTCATGTGCAAACGGGCATCGTCGCGTATTGCTTTCGGAAAACCTGTGGCGGCGCAAACCGTCACCCAAGAACGTATTGCCGAGGCACGTTGCAAAATCGACATGGCCAGGCTTTTGACCTTGAAAGCGGCGTGGATGATGGACATGGGTGGCAACAAGTTTGCCAAGAACGAAATCGCGATGATCAAGGTGGTCGCGCCAACCATGGCCTGTGAGGTTATCGACTGGTCGATGCAAGTGCATGGCGGCGGCGGCATGTGCGACGATTTCCCGCTCGCCTATAGCTACACCAGCGCCCGCACCCTGCGCTTTGCCGATGGCCCGGACGAAGTGCACCGCAACGCTATCGCCAAACTCGAGTTAGGCAAATACGCGTTACATCCAAAAGAAGTTGAGATGCCGATTACGAGAGGCTGTTAAGCGAAAAAAGTTGCGGCGTATATTCGCCGCAACTTTACCGGATTTAGTGCAGATGTCGGGGTTTGCGACCACCTCCGTGACCACTGCCAAAGCCGCCGCCCGGTCCGCGGGGAGGCTTCCCGATCTCCAATGAGCTAACCAAAGCATCAAAGCGTTGGGCAAAGAGTTTGTCCACCTCGGCCACCACACCGCCCAACTCGGCGCCATCGAAATGGCGCTCCATCATGCTCACCACGTCTTGGACCAGCAAATCGCGCTGAACCTGCATGATCGCAGCGGGGTTGGGACCTACGAACAGCATCACAAAATCGTCGCGCGATTCGCCCTCCGGTGCTTGCTCGTCCTCATCATCAAAATCGGTATCGTAGAACGTCACCTCAATAGCAGCACCCGAAGCCGCCACATCATTCAGGTTCATGCAAATCTCGTCAAGCACTTGGCGAAAGTCGTCGTCTCCCGCCACGGTCCAGCACATCTGCAATAGGTGCTCCTCCGCCGCAAAAGTGATTCCCGGTTCATCTTCGTAGGCACTCGCGGCAGCGTCCGTCAGATTGCGGGCGCCTGCGTACTTCCACAGGGGCTTAAGCGCCTCTTGCAGGGCGTCAAATCCGATGTCTGCCCGCAGTGCGAGTTGCCCGTGAACGTGGATCTCAAAAGGGGTGTTGTAACGTGGCATGGACTGCGGTTGGGGCGGGTAAAGTCACGTTAGGCGTTACCCCAAGGTGAACTTGAGTTTTCTAATAGTTTAGTTGGTGCCCGAGACCGGAATCGAACCGGTACGCCCGTTATTCACGAAGCGGCGGATTTTAAGTCCGATGTGTCTACCTATTTCACCACTCGGGCTCAGCCTGCTATTGTGAACCAGAAAGCTATGCCTCCAACCGGTAAACAAAGGCAGGTGGCATAAAAATGGAGGCGCGGTCCGGAGTCGAACCGGACTAACCGGATTTGCAATCCGGGGCATAACCGCTTTGCTACCGCGCCGTCTTTGAAACACACTCGTCACAGAGCATGCCTATCCGCTAACAAAAAAGGGAAGCCTGTTCGCTTCCCTTTCGGAATGTGGAGCGGGAAAAGAGTCTCGAACTCTCGACCTCAACCTTGGCAAGGTTGCGCTCTACCAACTGAGCTATTCCCGCGTTTCAAGCCGCGAATTATAAACACTTTTTTCCGGTTTTCTCGCCTCTATCAAACAGAAATCAAGCTAGCCATTGGCTTCAATGCTTGATGGCCTCTTGTGACGCTTGCGCCCCATCGACCGTCGGCGCCGGGACTGCCAATACGTCCTCCTCCGGGAGCGCAACCGGCTGAGAAACCAATGCATATTCAAGCACTTGGTCGATCCACCGGACTGGAATGATCTCCAAGCCTTTCTTGACGTTGTCCGGGATTTCTTGCAAATCTTTGGCATTGGACTCAGGGATCAGAACCGTTTTGATGCCCCCGCGAAGCGCCGCCAACAGTTTTTCTTTCAGTCCACCAATCTCGGTAATCTCGCCGCGCAAGGTGATTTCGCCAGTCATGGCCACATCACCACGCACCGCGATCCCGGTGAGCGCTGATACAAATGCGGTTGCCATTGCGGCGCCGGCACTCGGGCCATCTTTAGGGGTCGCTCCATCGGGCACATGGATGTGAATGTCCTTTTTCTCAAAGAATTCATCTTTGATGCCCAGACGCCGAGCCCGACTTCGCACCACCGTCCGCGCTGCTTCGACCGACTCTTTCATGACATCACCCAGAGAACCGGTCCGGGTGATTACGCCCTTGCCGGGGATCAACGCCGCCTCAATGGTCAGCAAATCGCCGCCCACCTCGGTCCACGCCAATCCCACCACCTGGCCAACTTGGTTTTGATCCTCAGCGCGCCCGAAATTGAATTTCCGCACGCCCAGGTAGTCGTTTAAATTGTCAACATCCACACGGACTTGGGGCACCAATTTCTTGAGCAACAGGCCCTTTACCACCTTGCGGCATATCTTGGACAGTTCGCGCTCGAGCGAGCGCACACCCGCCTCACGGGTGTAGTAGCGAACAATGTCGCGCACGGCCTCTTCGGAAACCAACAGCTCCGAATCTTTGACACCGTTATTCTTCATCTGTTTTGGCAACAAATAAGTCAAGGCGATGCTGGTCTTCTCGTCTTCGGTGTATCCGGACAGTCGAATCACTTCCATCCGGTCCAGCAACGCCGCTGGGATCTTCATCGAATTGGAGGTGGCAACAAACATGACGTCGCTCAAGTCGTAATCAACTTCAACGTAATGGTCGCCAAACTTGTGGTTTTGCTCGGGGTCAAGCACTTCAAGCAAGGCACTGCTCGGATCGCCCCGAAAATCTGTCCCTAGCTTGTCAATCTCATCGAGCAAAAACAGGGGGTTCCGGGTGCCCACTTTGCTCAAGCTTTGCAAGACTTTGCCCGGCATCGCACCGATGTACGTACGGCGATGGCCACGGATCTCGGCCTCGTCGCGCATACCGCCGAGCGCCATCCGCACGTATTTGCGCCCGGTGGCCTTGGCAATAGACTGACCGAGCGAAGTCTTGCCCACACCGGGCGGCCCCACCAAACACAGAATCGGCGCCTTGACCTTGTCGACGCGCTGCTGCACCGCTAAATATTCCAGAATACGGTCCTTGACCTTGTCTAGGCCATAGTGATCCTGGTTCAGTACCGTTTCCGCATTTCCCAGGTCGTGCTTGATTTTTGTCTTGGTGGTCCACGGCAGGCCAATCAACACATCCAGGTAATTCCGCACCACGGTGGCTTCGGCCGACATTGGTGACATCAGTTTGAGCTTCTTGAGTTCGCCCTCCGCCTTTTTCAAGGCCTCCTTGGGCATCTTGGCGGCTTTGATCTTTTTCTCAAGTTCCTCGATGTCCGCGCCATCTTCGCCATCGCCAAGTTCTTTTTGAATCGCCTTGACCTGCTCGTTCAGATAAAAATCCCGCTGATTTTTCTCCATCTGGCGCTTGACGCGACCGCGGATCTTTTTGTCCACATTCAGGATATCCACTTCGCGCTCAATCTGCTCCAGCAGATTTTCCAGGCGCGCCTTGACCCCCGCCAGACTCAAGACCACCTGCTTGTTTTCCAGCTTCAACGGCAAGTGCGCGGCGATTGTGTCCGCCAAACGACCGGGGTCGTCAATGCTGGCGATCGAGGTCAAGATTTCCGCCGGAATTTTTTTGTTCAGCTTCACATACTGATCAAACTGCTGCATTACGGCGCGCCGCAGGGCCTCAATTTCACTCGCCTGCACTTTTTCTGCGTCGCCGGTCAGCTCTGCCGGTAACTCGATGGGCGTAACCACAGCGGTGAAATGCGATTCACCGTCTTCAATTTTGTTGACCGCAGCGCGTTGATGCCCCTCGACCAGCACCTTGACGGTGCCGTCGGGCAGCTTCAGCATCTGCAAAATAGTGGAGATGCAGCCCACCTCGAACATGTCGGTCACCAAGGGCTCATCCTTGGCGGCGGTCTTCTGGGCGACCAACATGATCCTGCGATCCGTTTCCATGGCAGCCTCAAGGGCCTTGATACTCTTGGGGCGCCCCACAAAAAGCGGTATCACCATGTGCGGAAAAACGACGACGTCGCGCAAAGGCAACATCGGCAGCTCCATGGGCTGGGCAGGCAGAGGGGTGTGACCGGACATATAAAAACCTCGTGTGTGTATTCGATATGGTCAGGTTTTAACAAAATTCAAGCGCCCTGCTCTCGAAATCTCGGCTAAACCCAGCCCAAATCAGGGCCTAAACGGCACTCCCCTCCAAAGTGCAGGGGGCTAGGCTTTCTTGGCAATCTCGCGATAAACCAGCAACGGCGGATGATTTTCTTCGATCGTGGACGCATCCACGACTACTTTGGCAACCTCGTTGCTGTCGGGCAACTGGTACATGGTGTCAATCAGTGACTGCTCCAAGATCGAGCGCAGTCCCCGGGCCCCGGTCTTGCGAGCCAGCGCACGCTTAGCAATCGCACGAAGCGCGTCGGGTCGGATCTCCAACTCGGCACCTTCCATGGCGATCAGCTTTGCGTATTGTTTGACCAAGGCGTTTTTGGGTTCCGTAAGGATCTGCACCATCGCGTCCTCGGTGAGTTCAGCCAAGGTAGCCACCACGGGCATGCGTCCGACCAACTCAGGAATCAGACCGAATTTGATCAGGTCTTCGGGCTCCACATCCTTGAAAACCTCGGTCAGACTGCGCTGCGCCTTGCTCATGACGGTGGCGCCAAAGCCAATTCCGGAAGACTGGGTCCGGTTTTCAATCACTTTTTCAAGACCGGCAAATGCACCACCGCAAATAAACAAGATGTTCGTGGTGTCGATTTGCACAAAATCTTGGTTTGGATGTTTGCGCCCACCCTGGGGCGGCACGCTGGCCATCGTGCCCTCGATGAGCTTGAGCAGCGCTTGTTGCACCCCTTCGCCCGATACGTCACGCGTAATGGACGGGTTGTCCGATTTACGTGAAATTTTGTCGATTTCATCGATGTAAACAATTCCGCGCTGGGCGCGCTCTACCTCGTAGTTGCAGCTTTGGAGCAACTTGAGCACGATGTTTTCCACATCCTCGCCCACGTAGCCCGCCTCGGTCAGGGTGGTTGCGTCCGCCATCACAAAGGGCACATCCAGCATGCGCGCAAGCGTTTGCGCGAGCAAAGTTTTGCCAGAACCGGTCGGCCCGATCAGCAAAATATTGCTTTTTGTGAGCTCAACCTCGTCTTTTTTGGCTTTTTCCTGGTGGCGGAGCCGCTTGTAGTGGTTATAAACCGCCACCGCCAAGGTGCGCTTGGCCGGCTCTTGGCCGATCACATAGTTGTCCAAGTTGGCTTTAATTTCGGAGGGAGTGGGCAAGTCGCCCCGGGCGTCGCCATCTCCGGCGATCGATGGAACTTCATCACGAATGATTTCATTGCACAAATCGATGCATTCGTCGCAAACGAACACGGACGGGCCTGCAATGAGCTTTTTAACCTCGTGCTGGCTCTTTCCGCAAAAAGAGCAGTAAAGGTTCTTTTCGCTCGAAGTGCCTTCTTTTTTTGCCATGGAACAAGTGCCTTTTCGGTGAGAGAACCAATGATAACCAACTAAAAACGGTGCCGTTCCGCGAAGAATGGCACCGTCGGGCTTATTGCGTCAAAGCGCAAGGATTCAGGGGCGTTTTGCAATCACTTGGTCGATCAGGCCGTATTCCTTGGCTTCGTCTGCCGAGAGGTAGTAATCGCGTTCGGTGTCCCGCTCGATTTTTTCCAGCGGTTGACCCGTGCGATCCGCCAAAATTTTGTTCAGCTGCTCACGGGTTTTCAGGATCTCGCGCGCGTGAATCTCGATTTCTGTTGCCTGACCTTGGGTACCGCCCAAGGGCTGGTGAATCATGACCTTGGAATTCGGCAGAGAAAAGCGCTTGCCTTTGGCGCCGGCCGCCAATAAAAACGCGCCCATGCTGGCCGCCATGCCTATGCACAGGGTGGAGACATCGGGCTTGATGAAGTTCATGGTGTCAAAAATCGCCATGCCAGCGCTCACGGAGCCGCCCGGGGAGTTGATGTAGAACGAAATATCCTTGTCAGGGTTCTCGCTCTCCAAGAATAGCAACTGCGCTACCACGAGGTTCGCTGTCTGGTCGTTGACGGGTCCCACCAAGAAGATGACGCGCTCCTTGAGCAACCGAGAGTAAATGTCATACGAGCGCTCGCCACGGCCCGACTGTTCGATCACCATGGGAACCATGCCCAGGGCTTGGGTCTCCAGCGGGCCCGGCATTCCATATTTCACGTTCATAGGGTCTCCGAAAAAATTAACGGTGGCACTTCACTGGCACACCCACCTACCAGAATTGGGGATCAATGGCGCCGCTGCAAGCCCGGCATTCGACCTAAAGATACGAATTTTGAGCCGGTCTCTGCAATGACTTTCAAGAGTCGCAGCTTAATTTTGCCCCATCAACTCGTCAAAGGAGATCGCCTTCTCAGTGACCTTCAATTGCGACAGTACATAAGCGGTGACGTTGTTTTCAATCACAACAGACTCCACCTCCGCCATCCGGCGGTTGTCGCTGTAATACCAACGCACCACCTCGGCCGGCTTTTCGTAGCTGGCTGCCAGTTCGTCGATATGAGATTTAATTTGTTCGGCGGTGGCATGCAACTGATGGGTGCGGACCAACTCGGCCACCACCAAGCCCAGACGGACACGGCGCTCGGCCTGAGCGGTAAATAGTTCGCCCGGGATGGGCGCTTTGTCGGCCTCTTTAACGCCGCGCTGCTTGAGATCGGCGCGCGCACCCTCAACCAAGCGATCCACCTCGGACTGAACGCTGGCCTTGGGCAAGTCCAGTTCGGCTTTTGCAACCAAGGCATCCATCACGACTTGCTTGTTGCGTCCGAGCAAGCGGGCCTTGACTTCGCGTTGCAAATTCTTGCGAATGTCGGCACGCAGACCGTCCACGGTGCCATCGGCAATGCCGAGCGCGGCCGCCAATGCATCGTCGACCGCTGGCAAGTGGGCTGCCTCTACTTTTTTCAGGGTCACCAAAAAGTCGGCGGTTTTGCCAGCCACGTCTTTGCCGTGGTATTCCGCGGGGAACGCGAGTGGGAACGTTTTGCTCTCTCCGAACTTCATGCCGCGGGTGGCTTCCTCGAACTCTTTGAGCATTTGCCCGTCGCCAAGAATGAATTGGAAGTCTTCGGCCTTGCCGCCTTCAAACGCCTCGCCGTCAATCTTTCCCTCAAAGTCGACCGTCACACGGTCGGTGTCCTGTGCAGCGGCATCATGGGGGCGCTGCGAGAATGTACGGCGCTGTTTGCGCAGAATGTCGATGGTCTTGTCGATGGCTGCGTCGGTGACGTCGGCGGTGACGGTTTCGACTTCAGCGCTGGTCAAATCCCCGATCACGACTTCCGGGAAAACCTCAAAAACCGCATCAAACGCCATGAAACCTTCCGATGCGCCGGTTGCCTCGGTGATGCTGGGCTGACCCGCAACACGCAGTTTGGCCTGGTTGGCAGCGGCAGAAAACGCTTCACCAACCTTGTCGTTCATGACTTCGTAATGCACCGAGTAACCGTAGCGCTGGGTCACGACGTTCATGGGCACCTTGCCAGGACGAAAGCCGTCCATCTTCACCGTGCGTGCCATCTTGCGAAGGCGTGCGCTAACTTCAAACTGCACCGCCTCCACGGGCAAATTCAGGGTAATTTTGCGCTGGAGTTTTTCCAGGGTTTCAACGATCACAGTCATTCAAAGGCTCCTAAAGGTCAGGGGCAACGCCCGCCAATCACGGCTGTGCGATGCCCCGAAAGTGGGAAATCAAGTACTCATGGATGGTGCGCGGGGCGGGACTCGAACCCGCACAGTATTGCTACCGTCAGGACCTAAACCTGGTGCGTCTACCAATTTCGCCACCCGCGCGGAAAAAATCTTGGCCCAACACAACCACGCGCTCGGGAGCACGCAGACACTGCTGGACCTTTGAAATCGGTCAGACGGCTATTTTAGCCTGCGTCGAGGGGCCATCTTGCCTCACCCTGAACCAGGCCGCGTACATCGCGGGCAGCGCCAGCAAGGTCAAAACCGTGGCAACAATCAAGCCGCCCATGATGGCCACCGCCATCGGCCCCCAAAACACCGAGCGAGAAAGCGGAATCATGGCCAGCACCGCTGCCGCGGCCGTCAGCACAATAGGACGTAAGCGGCGGACCGCAGACTCCACAATGGCGTCCCAGGCCGGGACACCATTGGCGCGGTCTTGTTCGATTTGATCGATCAGGATCACTGAATTCCGCTGAATCATGCCCATCAATGCAATCACCCCCAAGAGCGCGACGAAGCCGAAGGGTCGCCCTGAAATCAGCAACGCACCCGCCACGCCGGCAATACCCAACGGCCCCGTCAAAAAGACCAACATCGCACGGCTAAAACTGTGCAGCTGCAACATCAGCAAGGTAAAGGTGATAAACAGCATGATAGGAACGCCGGCGGCAATCGAGCTGGAACCCTTGCTGCTTTCGGCGACCGCGCCGGCCACCTCAATTCGATAGGCGGCGTTGCCGGCGGTTTTCCAGCTTGCTTCGAGCCGATTCAGTTCGGGCAGCAATTGAGCCGTCACCGTGGCGCCTTGCAGGCCTTCCACAATGTCCCCTTGTACCGTGATGGCGTAGTCGCGACCGTCGCGCCACAGCACGCCCGGCTCCCAGGCAAACGTCGGCTTGGCGATTTGCGTCAGCGGAATGGACTTGCCGCTCGCCGTTGGCAGGTAGGCGTTTCCAATGTCAGAGATGGCGTTACGCTCCGACACCGGGCCGCGCAAGACGATGTCGATCAGTTTGTCGCCCTCTCGGAACTGGCCTACCGTGCTTCCCGACAGCAGAATCCTGGAGGCTTGCGCGATGGACTGGCTGGTCACGCCCAGCGCGCGTGCCTTGGCCTGGTCCACTTCAAGCCGCAATACTTTGACCGGCTCGTTCCAGTTGTCATTGACACCCCGCATATTCGCGTTGGCGCGCATCGCGGATTTCACTTCGTTGGCCCGTTGGCGCAGCACTTCAGGGTCGGGTCCGATCACCCGAAACTGAACCGGATATGCCACCGGAGGCCCGTTGGGCAATATCTTGACGCGGGCACGAACCTCGGGGAACTCCTGCCCCATCAGCGCCGGAAGCTTGATGCGAAGGGACTCCCGCACTTTCAAGTCTTTGGGCAGGATGATCAACTGGGAGACGTTGCTTTGCTGAAAAATCGAGTCTAGTGGGAGGTAAAACCGCGGAACGCCCGATCCGATCCAGGTCGTGACGCTTTGGACCCCCTGCTCTTGCATCATTCGCGCCTCAATGCGCGCCGTGATTGCCTCATTGGCCGCGAACGAGGTGCCCTCGGGGTACCACAGCTCCAACAGCACTTCAGGTCGGCTGGAGTCGGGGAAGAACTGCTGCTGAACCTTCCCCATGCCAAAGATGCCCAAACCGAAGGTGGCAAACATCAACCCAATGGTGACCCAGCGGTGGCGGATGCACGCATTCACCGCGCGTCGAAACCCGTTGTAGAACGGCGTATCGTAGAGCGCGTTTTCGTCTTCGTCGGCGGCGTGGGGTTTGGTCTTCAGCAACAAGGTGCCCAAGTACGGCACGAAATAGACCGACACCAGCCAACTCAACATGAGCGCCAAACCCGTCACGCCAAAAATGGCAAACGTGTACTCCCCGGTGACCGACTTGGCGATGCCAATCGGCAAGAATCCGACCGCGGTAATCAGGGTGCCCGTCAGCATGGGCATGGCCGTGATTTCGTAGGCAAAGGTGGCAGCACGCACCTTGTCATAGCCCTGCTCCAGCTTTCGCACCATCATCTCAACGGCGATGATGGCGTCGTCCACCAAGAGCCCGAGGGAAATGATCAGCGAGCCCAAGGAAATCTTGTGCAGCCCGATCCCCCAGTAGTACATCCCCAGGAACGTCACCGCCAGCACCAGCGGTATCGTGATGCCCACCACCAGACCCGGTCGTATATCGACGTAATACCGACGGTACCAAAGCGTATCGCCCGGGCGCTTGTGAAAGCCCAGGGCAATGAAACTGACTGCCAACACAATCACAATCGCCTCGACCAGCGCACGAACAAACTCGTTTACCGAACCGGCCACAGCCGTGGGTTGGTCCTGGACCTCGACCAGCCGAAGACCCGCGGGGAGCGTCGCATTGATCGAGGCGGTGGCAGCCTTAAGGGCCTTGCCCATCGCGATAATGTCGCCGCCCTTGGTCATGGAGATGCCCAAGCCCAGCACCTGCTTACCCTGGAAATGCATCTTCACGCCGGCCGGGTCAACGGTTCCACGCCGAATCTCGGCAATGTCACCCAAGTGCAGCTGGTTACCCGAGCTACCCCGGATGGGCATGGTGCGAAGCTCTTGCACCGCCTCGAACTGCCCCGCCACGCGGACCTGCACCACATCCAACGGCGTTTGCACGGTGCCCGCGCTCTCTACCGCGTTTTGCTGCCCCAGTTGGGCCAAGACCTGGTTCATGTCCAGGCCGAGCTGCGCCAGTCGGCGTTGCGAAATTTCGATGTAGATTTTTTCGTCCTGCACGCCAAACAGGTCCACCTTGTTAACGTCGGCCACACGCAGCAACTTCTGCCGAATTTCATCAGCGGCGTCTTTGACCTCCAGCTCGGAGAACCCATCGGCTTGCAGCGCATAAATCACGCCATAGACGTCACCGAACTCGTCATTGAAAAAGGGGCCCTGTACGCCCGCAGGGAGGGTGTAGCGGATGTCGCCCAGTTTTTTGCGCACCACGTACCAAAGGTTGGGCACTTCGGCGGGCTTGGTGGAATCTTTGACTTCAAAGAAAACCGTGGTCTCGCCGGGCTTGGAAAAACTGCGGATCTTGTAGGCAAACGGCACCTCCTGCAAAGCGCGCTCCATCTTGTCGGTGACCTGCTCAGCCATTTGCTGCGCCGTTGCCCCAGGCCAATAAGCGCGGACCACCATCGCCCTAAAGGTAAACGGCGGATCTTCGTCCTGCCCTAGCTGAAAGTAGGACGCCATGCCCAGCACCAACAGCACGAGCATGAGGTAACGGGTCAGGGCGCTGTGCTCTAGCGCCCAACGGGACAGGTTAAAGCCGGGTTTAGGGGTGTCTTGCTTCATGCCGGGCTCACTTGGACGCAGGGGCTACCGATGCCGCCGCTTGCACAGGCACAGCGGGCGGTGCTGCCTTCTCCCGATAGATCGACACCTTTTGACCGGGCGACAGCACGTGCACCCCTGCCACGACCACCTCCATGCCGCTTTGCAAGCCACTGGCAATCACCACGTCATTGCCATCGGCGGTGGCAATGGTGATAGCTTGCAGGCGCACCGTCATGCTGGCCCGCTCCACCACCCAGACCGCAACCGCGGAGCCATCATGCTGCAGCGCGCTCGTGGGTAATTTGATGACCGACGGTCCGGTACGGTCCAGGGCTTGTGGCAGCACCGACACCGTGGTGCCCAAGGTCAAGGCATCGGGTTGGGTCAAAGCCACCTTGACCACAAAAGTTCGAGTGACCGGATCAGCACTGGCTGAAACTTCGCGCACCTTGCCTTGGTAAACCGCGGGACTGGCCCAAGCCCGCACGTCAACCAATGAGCCGAGCTTGATCAGGGTGATCTTGTCCTCGGGCACCGAAAAAACGACATCTCTCGGACCATCTTGGGCCAATCGCACCACCGGCGTTCCCGCTGCGACCACTTGGCCGGGCTCCGCATCGACGGATGTCACGACGCCGGAGGCATCCGCCACCAACGTGGTGTACGCAGTTTGGTTGCCTTGCGCGGTGACCTGCGCCTGGGCCTGGTCCACTTGGGACTGTGCCGCCTTCAGGGCAGCATCGCGCCGCTCCAACTCCGCCGCGCTTATGAAGTTTTGCTCCCGGAGGTCTTTGAAACGCTTGTAGTCCGCCGCCGCCAGGTCGCGGTTGGCCACCGCCGCTGCCAGTTGGGCCCGCGCGGCGTCCACCGAGAGCTTGAAATCCTGGGCGTCCAACTGGGCCAGTGCCTGTCCGGCCTGCACGTGTTGACCCACCTCCACCATGCGGCGCAACATTTTTCCGCCCACCCGAAAGCCGAGACGTGACTCGGTGCGCGGACGTACTTCTGCCGCGTACTCGGCCCCCGACCGGATGCCATCGGCGGCCACTACCATCACCTTGACGGCGCGTACGGGCTCCTCCGAGGGCACCGGCTTGCTGCAGGCGACCAGAGAAGCCGCCAAGGTCAAAAACACGAGTCGGGAAGGTAAAGAATGGAAGTTCATAAGAGAGACGCGGGCGCAAAAATCGACAAAAAAACGGGAGCCGCTGAATAATGACCAGCGGGTTAGTAATTTTAACCCACGCAGTGCCCAAAGCGCACACATGCCTTCATCGCGACGCCGGCGACCGAGAGCCGACACCATCGACAGGGCCGCAAGGCAAAATGACGCTATGGCGCCGCTTCGAACCTCTGCCCCGGCCACAGCAATTACCCATTACGAGAACTTTCCGGTGGCGTCTTGGCTTTGCCCGCCGCACCTTCGTGCGCCGATTGCCGCGATCTACCACTTTGCTCGGACGGCCGACGACCTCGCCGACGAGGGCACATCCTTGGCGCCGCAGCGACTGGCGGACCTTCAGGCCTACCGCACTGCGCTGGAGTCCGCTTGCCTCAACCAGCCTACGTCAAGCGGCCCCTGGGCTTGGGTCTTTGAGCCGCTGCGCCTGGCCATTGCCCAATACCAACTGCCCCCCGACCTGCTACACGCTTTGCTGGACGCCTTTGTGCAGGATGTTGAAAAAACCCGCGACGGCACCGGATACACCGACGAGGCTGCGCTGCTGGCCTACTGCCAGCGCTCCGCCAACCCGGTGGGACGCCTCCTGCTGCACTTGTATGGCGTCACCGACGCCGAGTCGCTGGCCTGGAGCGACGGAATTTGCAGCGCACTGCAATTGATCAACTTTTGGCAGGACCCCAGCCGCGATCTGCCCCGCGGACGCTGCTACTTCCCGCAAAACTGGTGCGAGCGATGGTCCCTGACACTCGAAGACCTGCAGGACCCGGCGCAAAAGCACCGCGCGGATGCACTGATCGCACAGTGCGCCAAGGATGCCCGTGCCCGCATGGACAATGCTTCGGCCCTGGTCCACCGGGTGCCGGGTCGGGCGGGCTGGGAGCTGCGCCTGGTGGTGCAAGGAGGACTGCGCATTTTGGACAAAATTCAAGCGCTCGGCGGCCGGGTTCTGCACCAGCGCCCGCGGCTGCGCCCCTGGGACGCGTCGGTGCTGGTCTGGCGCGCGCTCTGGATGAAAAGGCCTGAGCGACAATAGCGCAATGACACCGGCGCAGTATGTTGAGCACAAGGCTGCTGCCTCTGGAAGCAGTTTTTATTACGCATTTCTCTTTTTACCCGCGCCCCGGCGTGCCGCGATTACGGCTTTTTATGCCTTTTGCCGAGAAGTCGATGACGTCGTCGACGAGGCAGTGGACTTGGGAATTGCCGCCACCAAGCTGTCCTGGTGGAGCGACGAGGTGGCCAAAGCCTACGCCGGCAGCCCCAGCCACCCGGTCATGTTGGCATTGATGCCTCATACCGGTGCGTACGGCATTACCCAAAAGCAATTGCAAAGTGTGATTGAGGGCTGCCAGATGGACCTCGAACAGACGCGTTACCTCGACTATCCCAACCTGCAACGCTATTGCCATCTGGTGGCGGGCGTGGTGGGTGAAGTCGCCGCTGGCATATTTGGCCAAACCCAAGCGCAAACCACCGCGTACGCCCATGCTTTGGGCCAAGCCCTGCAGCTCACCAACATCATCCGCGACGTGGGCGAAGACGCCCAGCGCGGCCGGATCTATCTGCCCGTCAGTGAATTGCAACGCTTCGATGTCAAGGCCCACGAAATTCTTAAGGCGGTTCCCTCCGACCGCTTTCAGGCCCTGATGGCATTTCAGGCTCAGCGGGCCCACACACTGTATGAAGAAGCTTTGGCTTTGTTGCCGCCCGCCGATCACCGTAGCCAAAAACCCGGCCTCATGATGGCCAGCATCTACCGCAGTCTGTTGCGGGAAATTGAAGCGCAGCGTTTTCCGGTGCTCGCCCAGCGGGTTCGCCTGACGCCCTTGCGCAAACTCTGGCTGGCCTGGAAAGTTCAGGCACTGGGACGGCTTTGAAGAGCAAACGCGTCTGTGTGGTCGGTGCAGGCTGGGCAGGCCTGGCGGCCGCCGTGAGCGCCACGCAAGGCGGCCACCGCGTCACCGTCCTCGAAGCTTCACGGGGCCTGGGCGGTCGGGCCCGGGCGTTGGCAGACGAGGTTACCCACCCGCTGCCCGACGGCACGCGGGCAGCGTTGGACAACGGCCAACACGTCTTGATTGGCGCTTACCGCGAGACGCTGGATCTCATGCGTTTGGTCGGATTGGACCCGGTCGCCCTTCTGTCGCGCATGCCGCTCACGCTGCGATACCCAGACGGCAGCGGAATGGGTTTGCCGGATTGGCCCCAACCCTGGAACCTGCTGGCCGGAGTGTGGGGTGCGCGCGGATGGAGTTTGGGGGATAAATGGTCGCTCCTCACCGCGCTGCGGCGGTGGCAACGGGCGCATTTTCAATGCAGTGCCGCGGCGACGGTGGCCGAATTGTGCGTGGGCATTCGCCCGGTGGTGATGGACACGTTCATTGCTCCCCTGTGCGTTTCCGCCCTCAACACACCATTGCAACAAGCCAGCGGCCAGGTGTTTTTGACCGTTCTCTATGACACGCTCAAGCCGCTACCGCCCCCCGCCGTGCACGACAAGGAAGCTCCAGACCTGCCCTTGGCGCCGCCTTGGAGAGGATCCGATTTGCTGCTGCCCCGGGTCAACCTTTCCGAATTATTTCCAGAAGCCGCAGTCCGTTGGCTGGAACTGCGTGGCGGCGTGGTGCGGTTGGGTGAACGCGCTCCATCGCCCCGTTGGCAGGCAGGGCTGTGGCGCGTGGGCGAACTTGAGTTCGACGCCGTGGTCTGGGCCACCGGCCCAGCGCACGCGGTTCAAGCCTTGTCAGAGTATGCGCCGCAGGCACCCAAAAATCTGGCGCTCTACCTGCAGCGCTGGCTCCGCCCCGCCCAGGCGCTGAAATATGAATCGATTGCCACCGTTTACGCCCACGCCAGCGGGCTGGTGCTTCCCGCGCCGTTGCTCGCCTTGGCCAGCAGCCCGCAGTTTCCTGCCCAATTTGTGTTTGACCGGGGCCAATTGGGCGGTCCTACGGGCTTGATGGCGTTCGTAGCCAGCGCAGCGGTCGGTAGCCACGACAGCCTTGAAGCGCAGGTCTTGGCCCAAGGGCAAGACCAATTGGCGCACATCCTGCATGGACACCCCCTGGTGGCCGTTCAAACCGTGGTCGAGAAACGCGCAACGCTCGCTTGCACGCCCCAGCTCGCACGGCCCCCTCAGCGCATTGCGCCCGGGCTGCTCGCCTGTGGCGACTACCTTTACGCACCCTACCCCTCGACACTTGAGGGCGCCGTACGCAGCGGCTTGATGGCGGCCATGGCACTGGACGAGCCTGACGGGTTCTCCTGGAAGCCTTGAGCCCGGGCGAGGCTCCGCCACTGCCGGGCGGGGCGTTTGCATAGGGTCCGGCCCTATGGTTTAGCGCAGCGGACGAGCCTACCATTTGGTTTATTTGCCAGCGATGGACCGCGCCAAGCCATGAAAACACTCCTCAAATTATTGACCGCGGCATTGGCGCTGGTCCTCTTAGGCGGCGCCTGGTACCTCCACAGCAAACAACCGGTGCGCTCGGGATCCATCGACCTGCGCGGCCTGCAGCAAGAGGTGACCGTGCGTTACGACGAACGTGGTGTCCCGCATATTCAGGCGCAAAACGAGGCGGATCTGTACCGAGCGCTGGGCTATGTGCATGCACAAGACAGGCTATTCCAGATGGAAATGGTTCGGCGCCTGGCCATGGGCGAACTGTCCGAAATCCTCGGCCCCAAACTGCTCGACACCGACCGGCTCTTTCGCACCCTGGGTATTCGCGCGCATGCTCTGCAGGTCGTCCAGACCATGGACATGGGGACACCCGCCGGTCAGGCTCTGACTGCCTACCTGGACGGCGTTAACCAGTACCAAGCGAGCCACCCCGCGCCCTTGGAATTTGACCTGCTGGGGATTCCTAAGCGCCCCTTCACGCCCCAGGACACGCTGGCTGTATCGGGCTACTTGGCCTACAGCTTTGCGGCGGCGTTCAAAACCGAACCCGTGATGACGCTGGTGCGCGATCAGCTTGGTGCCGACTACCTGAAGATCTTTGACCTGGAGTGGCATCCAAAAGGTGAGGCAGGACTGAGCGCGCAGGCCGGCTTGCCCCGCCCCTCCGCTCTGCAGGCGGCGGATTGGCAAGGACTGGGGCAGTTTGCCGCGCTGAGCCAGACCGCGCTCGAACAGGCAGGTGTACCCGCTTTTGAGGGCAGCAACGCCTGGGTCATTGACGGTCGCCATACTGCCAGCGGAAAACCTTTGTTGGCCGGGGATCCTCACATTGCGTATTCGGCACCTTCGGTCTGGTACGAGGCCCACCTGAGCAGCCCGGGCTTCGAGTTGTACGGCCACTACCAGGCTCTGAACCCGGTCGCCCTGCTGGGACACAACGCCCAATTTGGCTGGAGCCTGACGATGTTCCAGAATGACGACATCGACCTGGTCGCCGAGCGCGTCAACCCTGCCGACCCCAGCGAAGTCTGGGACCATGGCAAATGGGTCAAGCTCACTGAACACACTGAAACCATCGCGGTCAAAGGCCAGGCCCCGGTGCCCTTGCGCCTGCGCCGTTCCCCCCACGGCCCGCTTATCAACGATGCCTACAAAGACACCCTGGGCACGCGACCGATTTCGATGTGGTGGGCCTTTCTGGAGACGGAAAACCCCCTGCTTGAGGCCTTTTACCAACTCAATCGCGCCGAAACACGCGACCAGGCCCGGGCGGCGGCGAGCAAAATCCACGCTCCGGGGCTGAACGTGGTGTGGGCCAACGCGCATGGAGACATTGGCTGGTGGGCGGCCGCAAAATTGCCGATCCGCCCCAAGGGAGTCAATCCCACTTTTATCTTGGACGCCGCCAAGGGCGAAGCCGACAAAGCCGGCTTCTATCCGTTCAAGGAAAATCCTCAGGAGGAAAATCCTGGGCGCGGGTTTATCGTCTCAGCCAACCATCAGCCTTCCGGGACCCGTGCCATTCCGGGTTATTACAACCCCTCCGGTCGCGCACAGCGCCTGACGCACCTCTTGCAAACGGCCAAATCTCCTGCAGACACACCGGCCATGCAGGCCATGCAGCGTGACACCACGACGGTCTATGCAGCGCAGGTGCTTCAGGGTCTGCTGCCCTTGCTCGACCCCTTGGTCAACGACGCGCAAGACCGTATCCTGCTGGCCACACTTGCCGAATGGGACGGTCAGTTCTCCACCGACCAACTGGCACCCACGCTGTTCAGCCAGTTGCTGTACGAAGTGGCGCGGGCGGCATTGGCCGATGAATTGGGGGAGGTGCAGTTCAAAGCACTGTTGCGCACGCGGGGGTTGGACGAAGCGCTGCCCCGCCTCATTGGCGATGCACAGTCCCCTTGGTGGGACGTGCGCGGGACGCCTGCCACGGAAACCCGGGCGGACACCCTTAAACACGCTTGGAAGGCCACCCTGATCCACCTCAAGAACACCTACGGTCCCGACACCCACCAGTGGATCTGGGGCAAG
>Ga0214921_10000987_pt1 | contig 49921 bp, 52 predicted proteins | sample LL1505_MetaG_FD_177992 | JGI IMG/M metagenome (GOLD analysis project Ga0214921, IMG submission 177992) | Freshwater microbial communities from Lake Lanier, Atlanta, Georgia, United States - LL-1505 | ecosystem: Environmental > Aquatic > Freshwater > Lake | place: USA: Georgia | collected... | reverse complement strand
CCCGCCTTTCGCCTGCTGCACACCATGCTCCGCGTCACCGATCTGGAGCGCAGCGTGGATTTCTACACCCGCCTGCTGGGCATGAAGGAAACCCGCCGGCGCGACGTGCCGGAGGGCAAATACACCATCGTCTTCGTCGGCTACGGCGATGAGGCGCAGGATTGCATGCTGGAGCTGACCTATAATTACGGCGTGGACAGCTATGAGATGGGCACCGCCTTTGGCCATCTGGCGATCGGCGTGCCAGATCTTTATGGCACCTGCGACGCGCTGCGCGCCGCGGGGGCGAAGATCACCCGTGAGCCGGGGCCGCTGAAATTCGGCACCACGCTGATCGCCTTCGTCGAAGATCCCGATGGCTATAAGATCGAGCTGATCGAGAAGAAGTGATCAGCCCTCAAGCCTGACGCCCGCCAGCCGCGCCACCTCGCTCCATTTCGCGATCTCGGACTGGATGAAGGCTGAGAATTCCTCCGGCGTGGTGGGGTCGGGGATTGAGGCGAGGGCGGTGATGCGATCCACCACCGCAGGCTCGCGCAGGATGGCCACCACATCGCGGTTGATGCGCCGGATAATGGCCTCCGGCGTGCCGATGGGCGCCACCACGCCGCTCCAGCCGGCGGCGGTGAAGCCTGGCAGCACCGTCTCGGCCAAAGTGGGAATATCGGGCAGGGCGGCCATGCGATAGGCGGTGGTGATGCCCAGCGCCCGCACCCGGCCGGATTGGATATGCGGCATGGCACTGGCCGTGCTGTCGAACATCAGTTGCACATTGCCGGCGATGAGGTCGGCGATGGCGGGGCCGGAGCCGCGATAGGGCACGTGGCTCATGGTGAGGCCCGCCTGATGGGCGAACATCTCGCCCGTCATATGCTGGGCCGTGGCCGGGCCGGCCGAGGCGAAGGGCTGGCCGGGATTGGCCCGGATATGGGCCACCAACTCCGCCATGCTGCGCGGCGCGAAGCTGGGATGGGTGATCACCACCAGCGGCACGAGGAAGATATTGGTGATCGCCATGAAATCCCGCGCCGCATCATAGGGCAGCCGGGCCATGACGCCCGGATTGACCCCCAGCGTGCCCGAGGTGCCGATGCCCAGCGTATAGCCATCCGGCGCGGCGCGGGCGGCGGCCTCCATGCCGATGGAGCCAGCGCCACCCGCGCGATTTTCCACCACCACACGCTGCGGCCAGCGCTGCGACAATTGGTCCGCCACCAGCCGGGCGAAGACATCCGCCGCCTGGCCGGGCGGGAAGGGCACGATCATCCGCACCGGCCGGGACGGGTAGCCCGATGCCTCCGCGGCCAAGCCGGGGATGCTCAGGGCAGGCAGGGCCAGCAGGGCGCGACGGGTCGCTTGCATATAGGTTTCCTCCGCTGGGCATTCTGCCGGCAAGTGGCCGGGTTGGGAATGCTTGGCCGGGTCAATCGGCCGGGCAGAAAATGCTGTGGTTTTTCAAAACTGCAGTATTCGGACAAATTCAGTTTCAGGCTCGGCCTTGGCAGGGAGAGGCTAGCGCTGAGAGGCTATTGTGTCAAGGAATTATAGCCTAATTCCCGGCGCTATCGGCCATGGCCTGGCGCGCCAGCCCCAGCGCGGCATCCACCGTGGCGGCCCGCACCGCTTGCCTGTCGCCGGGGAAGATGCGGGCCAGATGGATGGTCCGCTCGCCGCGCCGGGCTGCGGCCATATGCACGAGGCCCACCGGTTTGCCCGGGGTGGCGCCGCCCGGCCCGGCAATGCCGGTGCAGGAGAGGGCGATATCGGCGCCGCTACGCGCCAATGCACCCTCGGCCATCAGCCGCGCCACCGCCTCGCTGACCGCGCCGACGGCGGCGAGCACGCCCTCGGGCACGCCCAATTGCGCCGTCTTCATCGCGTTGGAATAGACCACGAAGCCGCCCAGAACGCTGGAGGAACTGCCGGCAATGGCGGTCAGTGCCGCGGCGATCAGCCCGCCGGTGCAGCTTTCGGCGGTGGCGATGGTGAGGTTTTGCGCCCGCAGGGCTTCGAGCAGGGCGGCGCAATCATCTGGGGTATGGGGGTGCAGCATAGCGGCAGCTTATAGCGGAATGCCCAGGGCTTGCAGCAGCAGAAGCACCGCCCCCGCCATGGCGCCGGCCATAATGTCATCGCCCATCACCCCGGCCGGGTTTTTTTGCCGGTCCAGCATTCGCACCGGGCCGGGTTTCCAGATGTCGAAAAGGCGGAACAGGGCGAAGGCCAGGGCCAGGCCCAGCCAGCCAAAGCCGGGCAGGGCGGCCAGGGCCAGGGCCTGGCCGGCGCCCTCATCGATCACCACCCAGCCCGGGTCCTGATCCGCCTCCGGCAGGCGCTTCAGCGCCCAGAGGCCGAGGAGGAGCAGCAGCAGCGCCAGCAGCCCCGCCGCTGCCGGCCCCAGCAACACCACCGGCAGCACCACGAGGCTGCCCCAGCTGCCAGGGGCGGGGCGGAGAAACCCCACGCCGCCGAGCGAGACCACCCATTTCATCGCAGCCAGGCCGCCATGGGATGCGGCGCGTTCACACCGGCCAGGGCGCGATAGACGGCGACATTCTCCATCACCCGCTGGACGTAGTTGCGCGTCTCGCCAAATGGGATTTGTTCCATCCAATCCAGCATGGCGGGGCGGCCCTGGCGCGGGTCGCCATAGGTTTGCAGCCATTCATCCACCCGGCCCGGCCCGGCATTATAGGCGGCGATGGCAAAGGGCCAGGTGCCGCCGAAGCGGCCGATCATCTGGTCGAGATAGGCCGAGCCGAGGCGCAGATTATGCGCCGGATTGGCCTGCAGCCAGGGCAATTGATGCGGGGTGTTCAGCCGCCGGGCGACTTGCTGGGCGGTGGCGGGCAGCAATTGCATCAGACCACGGGCATTGGCCGAGGAGATGGCTTCGGTATCAAAATTGCTCTCCTGCCGGGTGATCGCCTTCGTCAGGGCTGGTTCGATCGCCAGACCCTCGGTGGGGTAGGGGCTGGGCCAGCCATCGGGCACCAGCATGGCCCCCGAGGCGCCGGCCCGGCGCGCCACCCAGACCGGGTTTTCCGGCCGGCCGCTGCGGCTGGCGAGCTGCATGAGCAATGTTCGTTCCCAGGGCTGGGTGGAGAGCTCCTCGATGCGCAGCAGGAAGGCGCGGGCGCGCCGTCCCTCGCCCATTTCGGCTAGCAGGGGGATGATGCGGGCCACCTCGCGGTTCATGAAGCTGGCAGTTTGCGCCGGGGTGGCGGCGGGCTGGGCAATGTTGCGAATGCGCTGGGCCAGACGGTCCGGCCCCTCGCCGAGCGCCAGGCCGCCGAGTTGGCCGTAAAACGCCACGGGGTAGCCGGCGGCGATGCCCCAGGCTTCTCGCGCGGCGGCGGGCTGGCTGGCGGCGGCGAGCGCCATGCCGCGCCAGAAATGGCTGCGGGCCAGGGTGATGGCGCTGCGGCTGCCCTCGGCCACGGCGGCGAAATGCCGCGCCGCGGCGGTTGGGTTGTTCTGGACACGCAGGGCGATGAAGCCGGCGAGGAATTCGGCCTCCTGCCGGGGCTCGCCGGGGCCGGGCTGGCCGTGCTGGGCGGCGAGTTGATAGGCGGCGGCAGCGTCGCCGAGGCGGAGGGAGCGGCGGGATTGCAATTGCCGCTCGGTCCAGATCGCCCGGCCGGCCTCGGCGGAGAGGTTGTTTTGCGCGGCAGCGCCGGCGGCAAAGGCTGAGGCTGCCTCGGTGTCGCGCCCGGCCACACGCAGCGCGCGGGCGCGCTCCAGCGTGGCGCCGGCATCGCGGGCGGCCAGGGCGGCGCCGGCACTGGCATCGCCGCCGCTGGCATAGCTGAGGCGCAGCTGGGCGATCTGGGCGCGGGTGGCGTCGAGATAGGGCAGGAGGCGGCCGGCGGCGGCGAAATCGCGGGCGTAGCTCAGCCGGTCGAAGCGGGTCCAATGCTGGTCGGTGGTCAGGCGCGCGGCGTGGCGTTGCAGGAAGAGGTTTTCATCGGTGACATCGGCTGGGGTTTCGGTCCAGCCGCGGCGGGCGATTTCGGTGGCCTCGCGGTCGCGGCCGGCGCGGGCCAGCGCATCGGCATGGCGCATGGCGCCGCCCACGCTGCGGGCTGGGCGGGTGGTGAACCAGCGCAGCGCCAGGGCGTCATCGGGGTCATTTTCCAGCACCGCCTCGGCATTGCGGGCGATGGCGTCCATGGCTGGCCAATCGGCGCTGTTCTCGGCGAAAGCGAGAAATTCCTGCGCCGTGGAATTGGCCTGGCGGGATTGCAGGCGAAGCCACAGGACCATCTTGCGCAAAAGCGGGTCGGCGCGCTCGGCGGCGACATCGGCCTCGGCCCAGCGGTTTTGCGAGGCGGCGACGAGGGCGAGCCGGCCGGCCTCACGCGGGGCCTGGGCGGCGGCGAGGTGGGGGAGGAGCAGGAGGAGGCAAAGGAGGCTTCGGCGCATAGCCAGCGGTGTAGCGCGCGGCGCCTGCTTGTTGCAGGGGGGCGCGCGCGTTACTTATGGATGATCGAAGGGGAGTTAAACGCAATGTTCCAAGGTTCAATGGTGGCGTTGATCACGCCGATGCAGGCCAATGGAACGCTCGATGAGAAAGCGTTTTGCGACCTGGTGGAATGGCAGATCGCCGAGGGCACAGAGGGTTTGGTCCCGGTTGGCACCACGGGCGAATCGCCGACGCTGAGCCATGACGAGCATCGCCGGGTGGTGGAGCTTTGCGTGCAGGTGGCCCGCGGCCGGGTGCCGGTGATGGCCGGGGCCGGCAGCAACAGCACCGCCGAGGCCATCGGCTTTGCCGAACACGCCCGGAGCGTGGGCGCCGATGGGCTGCTGGTGGTGACGCCCTATTACAACAAGCCGACGCAGGAGGGGATGTTCCTGCATTTCTCCGCCATTGCCGATGCGGTGGCGCTGCCGCTTTTCATCTACAATATCCCACCGCGCAGCGTGGTGGATATGACGCCGGAGACGATGGGGCGGCTGGCGAAGCACCCCAATATCAAGGGCGTGAAGGATGCGACGGCGAATTTGACCCGGCCGCTGCACCAGCGGCGCGAATGCGGGGCGGATTTCATCCAGCTTTCGGGTGAGGATCATACGGCCTTGGCCTTTATGGCGGCGGGTGGGCATGGCTGCATTTCGGTCACCGCCAATATCGCGCCGCGCGCCTGCGCTGAGATGCATCTGGCCTGGCGCGAGGGGCGGCTGGCGGATGCCATGGCGATTCAGGAGCGGCTGACGCCGGTGCATGATGCGATGTTCTGCGAGACCTCGCCGGCGCCGGTGAAATACGCGGCCTCCCTGCTCGGCAAATCCAATGCCCTCTGCCGCCTGCCCATGGCGCCTTGCAGCGACAGCGCGAAGGCGCGGGTGCAGGCGGCGATGGCGGCGGCGGGGCTGTTGAATTGAGCCGCGACAAAAAGAAAAAATCGAGCCTGATCAGCCACGGCATTGCGGCGCAGAATCGCAAGGCCCGTTTCGACTACAAGGTGATGGAGGAGATCGAGGCCGGCATTCAGTTGATCGGCCCCGAGGTGAAGTCGCTGCGCTCGGGCCGTGCGGCGCTGGCCGAGGCCTGGGCGGGTGAGCGCGATGGCGAGATGTGGCTGTTCAATTGCTATATCCCCGAATGGCAGGCTGGCAGCTTCATGGCCAAGTTCGAGCCGCGGCGGCCGCGCAAATTGCTGTTGCATAAGAAGCAGGTGAGCACGCTGGCGGGCTCTATCGCGCGGGAGGGCATCACGCTGGTGCCGCTGGATATTCATTTCAATGATCGCGGGATGGCCAAGGTCACGCTGGGCCTGGCCGAGGGCAAGCAGGCGCATGATAAGCGCGCCTCGATCGCTGCGCGGGACTGGCAGCGCGATAAGGCGCGGATCATGCGCAATAAGGGGGGTGAATGAGGCTTCTGGCTTGGCTTGCGGTTCTGCTGGCCGGCTGCGCTGTCCCGCCTGAGGGGCTGGTGGCCAGCACTGCGGCCTATCAGGAGCATCGGGTGATGGTGCCGGTCGAAGGGGGGCGGATTTTCACCCGGCTTTGCCTGCCGGCGGCGGGCGCCACGAATGCGCTGGTGCTGATCAATCACGGCACGCCGGCCCGGGCGGAATTGCGGGCCAGTGTCACGCCGGCGGCCTGTTCGTCGGAGGCGGTGCGCTGGTTTTTGGCCCGCGGCCATGCGGTGGGGCTGCCGCTGCGGCGGGGCTATGGCGAGACTGGCGGCACCTATATGGAGGGCAATGTCTGCGGCCGGTCAGATTATGTCCGATCTGGCCGGGAATCGGCACGCGATATTGCCGCAGCCCTGTCATGGCTGCAGGCCCGGCCGGATGTGCCGCGGCGGCCGGCCATCGTGGTTGGGCAATCAACCGGTGGCCTGGCGACGGTGGCATTTGCGGCGACCAACCCGGCCAATGTGGCGGCGCTGGTGAATATGGCGGGAGGCCGGGGGGGCTGGTACCAGAACACCCCGCATATGAATTGCGAGCCTGATCTGCTGGTCGAGGCCATGGGGCAATTCGGCCGGACGGCGCGGCTGCCCATGCTGTGGATTTATACGGAGAATGACACTTTCTTTGGCCCCGCGCTGGCGGGGCGCATGCATGCAGCCTTCACCGAGGCTGGCGGCGAGGCGCGGCTGGAGCGGCTGGCCTCCTGGGGGCGGGACGGCCATAACCTGTTCTTTGGCAATCATGGCAGCCTGATTTGGGGGCCGCTGGTGGCGGATTTTCTGGCTGGGGTTCGCGGTGGCGGCGGCAAGGCGGCGCGATAGCCCCCCTTGCATCCGGCGCCGCGCATGGCACCTAGGCAGGATGTCGGAGCAACCCATGGACGATATCGCAGCAAACCCCGTCGCCCCCGGCCGGGAGAAACTGGTGGCGAAGAAGCAGGAATGGGCCCGGGAGGGCCGGCTGCTGACAGGCGTGCATGCCGACCCCGAAACCCGCCTGCCGCCTGGGCAACGGCTGGTGACCGATTTTCCGGTGCTGGATTTGGGCGTGCAGCCCGCCATTGGCCGCGACAAATGGCGGCTGCGGGTGGATGGGCTGGTGGCGAACCGGCTGATTCTGGATTGGTCGGCGTTTCAGGCCCTGCCGCAGGCGGAATGGCTGAATGATATTCACTGCGTCACCGCCTGGTCGCGCTATGATAATCGCTGGTCGGGGGTGGGGGCGCTGACGTTGCTGAACCTGGTGCAGCCCATGGCCGAGGCCAGCCATGTGGTGTTCCATTCCTATGATGGCTACACCACCAACCTGCCGCTGGAGGCCTGGGCCCGGCCGGAAAACCTGGTGGCGACGCATTGGAATGGCGCATCGCTGGACCGGGTGCATGGTGGCCCGGCGCGGATTGTGGTGCCGCATTTGTATTTCTGGAAATCGGCGAAATGGATCACCCGGATCGAATTGCTGGCCGAGGATCGCCCAGGGTTCTGGGAGGTGCGCGGCTATCACAACAATGCCGACCCATGGACGGAGGAGCGTTATGGTTGAGCGCCGCCTTTTGCTGGCCGGGGCGGCCGCGCTGATGGCCGAGCCTGCCGCCGCCGCTGGCCTTGGTGATTTTTCGCTCACCCGGCTGGAGGGGGGGGCTTTGCCGCTGGCCGAATTTGCCGGTCGGGTTGTGCTGGTGGTCAATACCGCCAGTTTCTGCGGCTATACCCATCAATATGCGGCTTTGCAGGCGCTGCATGATCGGTATGAGGCGCGGGGGCTGACGGTGCTGGGCGTGCCCAGCAATGATTTCAATCAGGAAAGCGGGGATAATCAGCGCATTCGCGCATTCTGCGATGGGATGTTTGGCATCACCTTTCCCATGGCCGGGCTTTCGCCGGTGCGGGGCGGGCGGGCGCTGCCGCTGTATCAATGGCTGGCGGCGCAGGCGGGCGGGCCGCCGCGCTGGAATTTCCACAAATATCTGGTGGCCCGGGATGGGGTGCGGGTGAGCGCCTTTGCCACCCAGGTGGAGCCAAATGCGCCGCCGCTGCTGCGCGCCATCGAGGCGGCTTTGGCGGTGCCCGCTGCCTGAACCCATCCTGATTGGCATTGGCGCCAATTTGCCCGGCCCGGATGGGTCGGCACCTTTGGCCAGCTGCCGGGCGGCGGCGGTGGCGCTGGATGGCTTGGCCGGCTTGCGGCTAATTGCGCTGTCGCGCTGGTGGGAGAGCGCGCCCATTCCGCCACTTCCTGGCGCGCCCTGGTTCGTCAATGGCGTGGCCCGGCTGAAAGGCCAGGCCGAACCTGAGGCTTTGCTGGCGGCGCTGCATGCCATTGAGGCGCGGTTTGATCGCGCCCGGCCTTACCCCAATGCGCCGCGCACGCTGGATTTGGACCTGCTGGCGATGGGGGGGCTGCGGCGCGAGGGCGCGGTCATTCTGCCGCATCCGCGGATGCATGTGCGCCATTTCGTGCTGCGGCCGTTGCTGGAGGTGGCGCCGGGCTGGCGGCACCCGGTTTTGGGTGACGCGGCGGCGGCGCTGGCGGCGCTGCCGGAACAGGCGCTGCGGCCGCTGTGACGCGGCGCAACATCACCTTGCTTTTCATCGCCGCCATGGCTATCTGAAGGTTTACGGCGCCCCGCCGCTACGCAGGGCGTGCCCGTTTTTGCCCAGGAGCACATATGGCCCGCGTTACCGTCGAGGATTGCATTCTTCAGGTCCCCAACCGCTTCGACCTCGTGCTCTACGCTGCCCAGCGCGCCCGCAATATCAGCCGCGGCGAAACGCTGACGGTGGAGCGCGACAATGACAAAAACCCGGTTGTGGCGCTGCGCGAGATTGCCGAGCAGACCGTGGAACTGCCCAATCTCGAATCGGATCTGGTGAAGAGCCTGTCGCGTGCGCCGGAGCCCGAGCCCGTCGAAGACGAGGTGATGGACCTCATTGCCACCGACGAGAACATCTTTGGCGTCATGGACGTCAATGAGGAAATGCCCGGCGGCGAAGAGCCGGTGGATATCGAAGCCGCGATCGGCGCCGAACTCTTCGGCGAGGAATAAGGCGGGGCCTTGGCCCCGACCAAGCACCCCACCCGCAATCCGGCCCCGCAAGCGCCGGAGGGTTTGAACGCGGGTTCAGCCATACCGGGCCTGGATGCGGCGCTGGAATTTGTCGCAAGCGCGGTGGCGGGGGACCCCCGGCTGGATGGTCAGGTTTTGGCCGATGCCGCGCGGCTCGCCGCCACTGCCCATGCCAGCCAGGTGCGGCGCAATGGCGAGCCCTATATTATTCATCCCATCGCCGTGGCTGAAATTCTGGCCGGCTATCGGCTTGATACCGCCACCCTGGCCACCGCCCTGCTGCATGATGTGGTGGAGGATACCCCCACCTCGCTGCCCGACATCACCCGCCGCTTTGGCGCGGAGGTGGCCAAGCTGGTCGATGGCGTCACCAAACTCAGCCGGATCGAGGTGCAGTCCGAACGCACCAAGCAGGCGGAAAACCTGCGAAAACTGCTCATGGCGGTCAGCGAGGATATTCGTGTTCTGCTGGTCAAGCTGGCCGACCGGCTGCACAATATGCGCACGCTGCATCACGTGCCCAAGCTGGAAAAACGGGCGCAGACCGCGCGTGAGACGCTGGACATCTACGCGCCCCTGGCCGAGCGCATCGGCATGGAGCGGCTAAAGGCCGAGCTTGAGACCTTGGCCTTTCGCGAACTCAACCCCGAGGCCTGGCAGGGCATTCAGGCCCGGCTGACATTTTTGCGCGGCCAAAGTGCTGATCTGATCAGCGAGATCGAGCATGATATTGTCGAGGTGCTGGGCCGCCATGGCGTGGCCGTCGAGGAGGTTTTGGGCCGGGAAAAATCGCCCTATTCGATCTGGCGCAAGATGGAGGCGAAGAATGTCGCCTTTGAAGCGCTCTCGGATGTGATGGCGTTTCGCGTCATCCTGCCGGAGAAGGCGCAATGCTACATGGCGCTGGGGGCGGTGCATGACGCCTATCGGACGATTCCGGGCCGTTTCAAGGATTATATCTCCACCCCCAAGGCCAATGGCTACCAAAGCCTGCACACCGGGGTGACGGTGCCGGCCAAGCGCCATGCCAAGATCGAATTGCAAATCCGCACCCGCTCGATGCATGAGGTCGCCGAATACGGCGTGGCGGCGCATTGGGTTTATAAACAGGGCGAGACGCAGGAGACGCGGCGCTACCCCTGGATGAAGGCGCTGCTCGAGATCATCGAGACTGCCTCCGAACCGCAGGATGTGCTGGAGAACACCAAGCTCCAACTGCATAGCGAGAGCGTGTTTGTCTTCACCCCCAAGGGTGAGTTGTTCGAATTGCCGCGCGGCGCCACGCCGATCGACTTCGCCTATATGGTGCATTCCCAGGTGGGCGATACCTGCGTGGGGGCGAAGGTGAATGGCAAGGTTATGCCGCTGCGCCAGGCCTTATCCAATGGCGACCAGGTGGAGATCATCACCGCCCGTGGCGGCAAGCCCAATCCGGATTGGCTGAAATTTGTCGCGACCGGCAGGGCGCGGGCGCGGATACGGCGTTTTGCCCAGGCGGCGGAGCGCGAGACCCATCGCCAGGAAGGCCGCGCTGCGTTGGCCAAGGCCTTCCGGCAGGATGGATTGGATTTTGCCGAAAAATTGCTGGAGCCGGCGCTGAAGGCGTTGAAACAGGCCAGCATGGAGGATCTGTTCATCGCGGTGGGCAGCGGCGCGCTGGGCCCGCGTGAGGTGCTCTTTGCCGCCGTGCCGGAGCTGCGCGCGCCGGCCCGCGCGGTGGAGCCAATGATGCTCAGCCGCCCGCGCGGCCGGCTGGGTGGCGGGCCTTTGGTGACCGCCCGGGCGGAAGGCCGCAGCGAGACCGCCGAAGGCCCCATGGCCATCACCGGCCTGCCGCCCGGCACGCCGGTGCATTATGCCGGCTGCTGCAACCCGGTGCCGGGCGATGCCATTTTGGGGATTATCAACACCGGCCGGGCGATCACCATCCATCGGCGGGACTGCCACACGCTGGAAGGGTTTTCGAGCACGCCCGAGCGGTTCTTTGAGGTGGGCTGGGAAGCCCAGCAAAGCGGGGCGCATACCGCCAAGCTGTCGCTCTGTGCGGCCAATGAGCCCCATGTCCTTTCGGGCATCACCAATGCCATTGCCAAGCAGGATGGCGCGATTGCGTCACTGCGCGTGACCCGGCGGCAGGATGAATGCGATGTGGCGCTGGAGGCGGAGGTGCGGGATGTGCGGCATTTGGCCAATATCATGGCCGGGCTGCGCGCCTGCCCGGGGGTGATTCGGGTGGATCGGGCGCGGAGTTGAGGCGCTAGATCCTATGCCGTTCGCCATGGCTCACGGCACAGGCTCTAGCTCTCTGTTTTCGGGCATCTTTATCCGCTCAAACGAAACCGTTTGAACGGATGATGCTCTAGTTTAGGAACGGATTGCGCCCGCGCGCTGGTGCCTGTGCCGGGCCGAAATGGCGGGCCAGGTAATCGACCACCAAACGGCGATCTGCCCCTTCGAGCGGCGTCATGCCGTGGCGTTCCGCCATCCAATCCATCAGCCCATCCCATTGCCCGCGCGAGAGGCGGGAGCGACGAATGAGCGCGCTGCTGTGGCAGGCGGTGCAGCCGTAGAAGACCTCATCGCGGCCTTCGCCATCGGGCAGCACGCTGGGGTCCTCGGTGACGGGCTGGGCCATCGCCAGGCCGCCGCACAGGCTCAGCGCCAGAAAAAGTCGGCGCATCAGCCCACCAGGATGGCGGCGCGGCTGATGGCATTGGCGCCATAGCCTTGCGGGTTCCAGTTCGCCGCGGCATGCGGCTGCATCCGGCCCTGACTGTCGGTGGCGCGGTACCAGATCTCGAAATAGCCATCCGAGGGCAGGGCGATGCGGCCGGTCCAGCGTTGCCAGGCGTGGCGATTGGCGGGGGCGGCCACGGCCATCTCCTGCCAGCTGGCGCCGAAATCGACGCTGACATGCACCGCGCGCACCGTGTCATCACCGGCCCAGGCGGCGCCGCGCAGGTCGAGCGCCCTTGTGCCGGCGGCGATGCGCGCGCCATGGGCGTGGCTGCTCAGGATCGAGCGCACCGGCATGGAGGCCATATCCATGAAGCCGGCGCCATTATTCTCCGACCCTGGCACGATGGGGGTGCGGGGCACGCGGTAGCTGGTGCCGCCCATGCCGGCGCCATCATGCGGCTTGTCGCGCAGCCAGATGCGGTTGAGCCATTTCTGGCTGAGGCTGCCGGGCCAGCCGGGGGTGATCAGGCGCAGCGGCGCGCCATGGATATGCGGGATGGCCTCGCCATTCATCAGGAAGCAGAGCAGCGTGTCCTCATCCATGGCTTTGGCGATGGGCATGCCACGGTTGATCGATGCGCGGTCGGTCGCGCCCGAGAGATGCGGGTCGGCGCCGAAATGCGCGGTGAAGATGGCCGAGGGCTTGAGGCCGGCGGCGGCGAGCACATCGCGCAGCCGCACCCCGGTCCATTCGGCATTGGAGATGGCGCCATTGCCCCATTGATTGCCCCGGGTGGCGGGGGCGAATTGGCTGCGGCCATTGCCGCCGCATTCCATCTGTAATTGCCGGGTCACCACCTCGAAGCGCTGGGCCAATTCACCCACGGCGAGGTTGAGCGGCGTGTTCACCTCGCCATCCACCACCAGGCGCCAGGACTGCGGGTCGGCCGCCACGGGGGGGATTTGGCCATTGTTGCGGATGAAGTGGTTGGCGGCGGAGGTGATGGGCTCGTCCAGCAGGGTTTCCGGGGTTTCGGCGACCAGCGGGCGCTCGCCCAGAATCAACAAGGGGGCTTTGCCGTCCATGCGAAGCGTGGCCGTATCCTGCGCCAGGGCGGCGGGCAGCAGGCCCTGGGGCATGCGCGCGGCGAAGGGGATGGCGGCGCCGAGTGCGGCCCCCATGCTGGCCAGGGCCGCGCCGCGCAGCGTGCCGCGGCGGCCCCAGGCCAGGGCATCGGCGCGCTCGGGGTCGGCGGCGTAGAGCTGGGCGAGTGAAATCTCCTGGGATTTTGACATGGGCGGCCTCCGATTGACGGGGATTGATAGCATGGCGGGCGGGCCTTGTTCAGGTCATTCGCCACCCAAGCCATAAGAGAGCATTGTTTCTTTATATTTCCAGGGATAAGCTGCCAAGCATGCCAGACACAATTCCCAATGAAGGCCTTCTCGACCGTGCGCTGCGCCGGGTCTCCAGCCTCTGGCGGGATATGGCCGAGCGTGTTTCGGGGCCTGAGGAAAGCTCGGATCTCGCCGAACAGATGCGGGTTTGTCTGGCCGCGCGGGGTGGCGAGGTATCGGCCCGGGCGCGGGCGGCGAATTTGGCCCAGGCCTATGTTGCGGCCGATGCCGCCGGGCGGCGGGCTTTCTTGCGCACCCTTGCCAGCTTTGATTCCGACCCGCAGGCGGTGGCGCGCGCCGCCGATGCGCTGGGTTCGGCAACTGACCCGGAAAGCAGTGCTGCCGCCAAGGTGCGCCTGCGCCGCGCGCTGGAGCCGCCCCGCCTGCGGCTTTTGACCCAATTCACCACCATCCCGGATGGTATGAAATTCCTGGTCGATCTGCGCGGCGAATTGCTGCAACTGGCCGATGGCGATGGCATGCTGGCCGCGCTGGAGGCCGATATGAAGGGCCTGCTGGCCAATTGGTTCGATGTCGGCTTTCTGGAACTGCGCCGGATCGACTGGTCGAGCCCCGCGGCCCTGCTGGAAAAACTGGTCGATTATGAGGCGGTGCATCGGATCCGCACCTGGCGCGACTTGAAGAACCGGCTGGATAGCGACCGCCGCTGCTACGCCTTTTTCCATCCGCGCATGCCGGAGGAGCCGCTGATCTTCGTCGAGGTCGCGCTGGTGCAGGGCCTGTCTGATAGCGTGCAGCGCCTGCTGGACCAGAAGGCCCCGGTGCTGGACCCGAAAGCGGCCGATACCGCGATTTTCTACTCGATCAACAATTGCCAGCGCGGCCTCGATGGCATCGCCTTTGGCAACTTCCTGATCAAGCGGGTGGTGGAGACGCTGGGCGGCGAATTGCGCGGCTTGAACCATTTCGCCACGCTCTCGCCCATTCCGGGCTTTGCCCGTTGGCTGGCCGAGCGTGAACATGCGGCCGAGGACAGCCTGCTGCAGGAGGGCGAGGCCATAGCGCTGCGCAAGGCGGCCGCGGTGCCACCCGCCACCCACCCGACAGCGGCGCTGGCACTGTTGATGGCGCGGCGGAACTGGCCGCGCGAGCCCACGCTGAACGCCACGCTGGAGCCTATTTTGGTGCGGCTTTGCGCCCGCTATCTGCTGTCTGAGAGCGGCCGCAACCCCAAGCGCGCGCTGGACCCGGTGGGCCATTTCCACCTCTCCAATGGTGCGCGGGTGGAGCGGATCAATTGGCTGGCCGATACCTCGGCCAAGGGCATGGCGGAGAGTGCCGGGCTGATGGTGAATTACCTCTATGACCCTGGGAAGATTGAAGACCATCACGAGGCCTATGCTGGCGAGGGCAAGCGGGCGGCTGCACCCGCGGTGCGCAAGCTGCTGAAGGCTTAAACCGCCTTTGCCCGGCTGAGCAGCCGGGCGAGGCGTGGGCGGGCGGCCTCATGCGCCGCCTGTTCGATCGCCCGGTAATCGGCCACCAGATCATGCCCGGCCTCGGTCAGCCGGGCGCCGCCGCCGCGGGGGCCGCCGCTGCTGGTCTCTATCACCGGGGTGCCCAGCATGCGGTTCATCGCATCCACCAAATCCCAGGCACGTTTGTAGCTCATGCCCAGCGCCCTTCCGGCCGCGGAGATCGAGCCCTCGCGGCCGATGGCTTCCAGCAGGGCGATTTTTCCTGGGCCTATCCTGCCCTGGGGCAGGTCGATGCGCAGGCTGAGCGCGGCTGTCATGGCGGCGGCATGGCGTGGTCGAAGGTGACGGCCTTGATCACTGCCCAGACCGATTGGCCCGGCCGCAGCCCAAGCCTCGCGATGCTGTCGCGGGTGACGCGGGCGAGGATGATGCTGGGGCCGAGGGCGAGTTGCAGGAAGACTTCTGGCGCGTCCGCCTTGGCATCCACCGAGACCAGTTGGGCGGCCAAAACATTTTGGGTGGAGATGCCGCGCGGTGGTTCGGTGGCCACCGCCACATCGCGCGCCCGCAGCCGGATGCGGGCCTGGCTGCCGAGGGGCTCGGCGCGCAGCGGCACAGCAAAACTCCCGCCGGGGAAATCCAGCCGGGTCAGGCCACGGGCATGATCATGCGCCGCTATCCGGCAGGGGAGCAATGCGCCCGCATCGCGCCGGGCGGCGAGTGGCAGGTCGGTGCGCGCGGCCAGGGCCTCGACCGGGCCGGATGCCAGCACCCGGCCCTCGGCCAGCAGCACCAATTGGTCGGCCAGGGCATCGACCTCATCGAGCGCATGGGTGACGTAGAGGATGGGGATGCCCGCCGCATCGCGCAGCCGGGCGAGGAAGGGCAGCACCTCGGCGCGGCGGGCGGCGTCCAGCGCGGCCAGGGGTTCATCCATCAACAGCAGCCGGGGGCGGGCGAGCAAAGCGCGGCCGAGGGCCACGCGCTGCCGCTCACCGCCGGAAAGCCGGCCCGGGCGGCGGGCGAGCAGAGCCTCAAGGCCGAGCAGCGCCACCACCTCTTCAAAGCCCGGGCCTATGGCCGCAGGCGGCGCGCGGCGCAGGCCATAGCGCAGATTGGTGGCGACGCTGAGATGGGGGAAGAGGCGTGCCTCCTGAAACACCATGGCAAAGCGGCGGCGCTCGGGGGGGATAAAAATGCGCTCTGCGGTGTCGAGCAGGGGTTTGCCGGCCAGCGCCACCCGGCCCGTATCGGGGCGCAGCAACCCGGCCACCGCGGCCAATATGCTGCTCTTGCCGCAGCCCGAGGGGCCGAAAATGGCGGTGACCCCGGCCCCGGGCGCGGTGAAGCTGGCATCGATGGCAAAGCCTGCGCGTCCGTAGCGGTGGCGCAGCGCGACCTCGAGCATCAGCTGCGCCCGAGCAGCAGATGCATCCGCCGCGCGATCCATTCGGCCAGCAGCAGGCCGGCCATGGCCAGGGTGAGGGAGATCAGCGCAAGCCGCCCCGCCATGGCCTCGCCGCCCGGGGTTTGGGTGGCGCTGTAGATCGCCAGCGGCAGGGTTTGGGTCTCGCCTGGGATATTGGAGGCGAAGGTGATGACGGCGCCGAATTCGCCCAAGCCCGCGGCAAAGGCGGTGACCGCGCCGGCCAGGATGCCGGGCGACATCAGCGGCAGGGTCACGGTCAAAAAACGCTCGCGCGGGCCGGCGCCGAGGCTGGCGGCCGCCGCCTCCAGCCCTTGATCGACATTCTCAAGGCCGAGGCGCACCGCGCGCACGATGAGCGGAAAGGACATCACCGCCGTGGCCAGCGCCGCGCCCCCGGTGGTGAAGACCAGGCGGATGCCGAACCATTCATAGAGCGGCGCGCCGATGGGCCCGCGAATGCCAAACAGCATCAGCAACCCCCAGCCGACCACGACCGGCGGCACCACCAGCGGCAAATGGACCAGCGCATCGAGCAGCACCCGGCCGGGAAAGCGGCCCCGCGCCAGCGCCCAGGCCACCGCGACGGCCGGGATGAGCGAGACCAGCACCGAACGGGTGGCGACTTCCAGGCTGAGGCGCACGGCCTGCCATTCTTCGGCCGAGAGCATCATGGGGCGGGGATGAAGCCGAAGCGGGCCCAATGCGGCATGGCCTCTGGCCCGGTGAGAAAGCCCAGCAGGGCCTGCGCCTGGGGCTGCTGCTGGCCCTGCCGGGTCAGGGCAAAGGGGTAGGTGATGGGCGGATGGCTGATGGCCGGGAAGCGGCCGAGCAGCTGCAGCCCGGGCATGTCTCGCGCATCGGTGGCATAGACAATGCCGAGTGGCGCCTCGCCACGCTCGACCAGCAGCAGGGCGGCGCGCACGTTTTCGGCCCGGGCCAGGCGGGGGGCGAGCGCGTCCCATTGGCCCATCCAGCTCAGCGCCGCGCGGGCATAGCGCCCGGCGGGGACATGGGCTGGGTCAGCCACGGCCAGGCGGCCAGCGGGGCCGAGCAGCGCCGCGAGCGAGGTGCCGGGGCTGAGGGTGATGGGCTGGGCGGTGCCGCGGGCGGCGATGAGCACCAGGGCATTGCCGATGGGGCTGCTGCGGCTGGCCTCGGCGAGGTGGCCGCGTTGTTGCAGGTAATCCGCCCATTCCTCATCGGCGCTGAGGAAGAGAGCGGCCGGGGCGCCCTGTTCGATCTGCCGCGCCAGGGTGGAGGAGGCGGCGAAGGAGAGGCGCGGCGGCGGATGGCCGCGTGCCGCCCATTGGCCGCTGAGGTCGCGCAGCGCCTCGGTCAGGCTGGCGGCGGCGAAGATGGTGACGGGCGGGGCCTGGGCGCGGGCCGCACCGCCCAGCCAAGGGGCGGCGGCGAGAAGGCTGCGGCGACGCATATTCACTCTCCCGGCCACGTTGTATCTGGCTGGATATAGCGCGGAGTGCCGGTGTGGTCGAGCGGCGTGGGTCACGCCGCCCGGGTAATGCCCTGAGGCTTACTCGCCGGCCATGCGCAGCGCCGCCTGGGGCGTGCCCAGCCGGGTCAGCGTGGTGACATCATCGGCCAGATGCAGGTTCAGCGCCGCGTCCGCCAGTTCCGCCGCGCGCGCCTCGCCCAGAATGGCATCGGCCAGGCCGTGAAATTTGGCCCGCAGCTCGGCCTCGGAGAGGAAGTTGCCGGGTTCGCCCTTGGGCACCGTCACCATTTTCACGAAGCTCTGGCCGCGCGCCTGGATGGTGAGTTTGCCGGCCATATTGGTGGGGAATTCGGCCTCGACCTCGGCATCGAAATCGCAGCCGATTTTCGGCAGCAGGGCGCGGATCGTGGGGTCCTGCAACAGCGCATAGCTGTCCCAGCCGAAATGGCCATAGGCCAGGGCATTGGCGACGACGAAGGGGCCGCTAAACTGGCCATCCACCACATTTTGCGGGTTTTGCTTATAAGCCAGCGGTGCGCCGACCAGCTTCATGCCCTTATGCGGCAGGCCCATCAACACGCTCTCGATCTCCTCGGGCTTCAGGCCATGCTCGGCCCGCAGCGCCAGCGCCGCATCAACCCCGGCATGGCCGTAGCGGCAGGAGGGGTAGGGCTTGACGGCGGTTTCCATCAATTCGAACACAATGCCCAGATCCTGCACCGCGCGGGCCGGGGTGGGGTTGGGGGCATAGGCCTGCAGGAAGCCGGCGCGGCCTTCGAAGGCTTCCGAGGCGCCGCGGAAACCCTCGCGCGCCAGCAGCGCGGCGGAGAGGCCGTTCATCGCCGCCCAGCCCACCTGGAAACGCTTGGTCCAGGCGCCATTGTGCAGGAAGGCCAGGCTGCCGGCGCATTGGCTGAGCGCGATGCCAAAGGCATTTTCCACGCCATCGGCATCGAGGCCCATGACGCGCGCGGCGGCGGCGGCGGCACCAAAGGCGCCGCAGGTGGCGGTGGGGTGGAAGCCGCGATCGTAGTGATCGCCGCCCGGCAGGGCCAGGGACAGGCGGTTGGTCACTTCATACCCGGCGACGATGGCGGCCAGCACATCCTCACCCCGCGCGCCGGTCATTTCGGCGGCGGCGATGGCGGCGGGGATGACCGGCGCGCCGGGATGCAGCGTGGCGGCGGCATGGGTGTCATCAAAATCGAGGCTATGGGCGAAGGCGCCATTCAGCAGGGCGGCGCCATTGGGCGCCCAGCGGCTTTGCTCGCCGAAGACGGCGTGGTTGCCGGCGCTGAGGCCCATCGCCTTGGCGGCGCGGATCAGCGAGGCGCTGCTTTCGGCATCATGGCGGCCGCGCAGCATATTGCCGAGCAGGTCCAGCAGCAGGAAGCGCGTGCGCTCCTGCACCGCCTCGGGCAGGGCGCCATATTGGATGGTGGCGGAATATTCGGCGAAGATGCGGGTGACGGCGACCATGGCGTTGACCTCGATGATTTTGACACAGCGTAGCGCCAGCTTCGCTTTTGGCCAATCCACAGCGCAAGCATTGATTGCATCGCCCGAGGCGGCATGGCAGGCAGGGTTCATGTTGATGCGCCGTTCCTTGGCCGCGCGAGTCGCGGTGCTCTCGGCCCTGCCGGGCATGGGTTTTGCCCAGGCCACGGGCAGTTTTGAGGCCTTTGTGGTCGGCATGCGGCGTGAGGCGCAAGCGGCTGGTGTTTCTGCGGCCATACTGAACCGCGCCTTTGCCGGCATTCGCCCCAATGAGCGGGTGCTGGAGCTGGACCGCCGCCAGGCGGAGTTCACCGTGTCCTGGGAGGCCTATCGCGATGGCCGGCTCAGCGCCGCCAGGATCGATGCCGGCCGCCGCGCCTATGCCGAGAATCGCGGGCTTTTGGCCCAGGTGCAGGCGCGCACCCGGGTCTCGGCCCGGGTGGTGATGGGGATTTGGGGGTTGGAGACCAATTACGGCGGCTTCTCCGGCAATTTCAGCGTGGTCGAGGCCCTGGCGACGCTGGCCTGGGAGGGCCGCCGCGCGGCCTTCTTCCGGGCCGAGCTGCTGGCGGCGCTGCGCATCCTCGATGCCGGCCATATCACGCCCGAGCGGATGAAGGGCAGCCATGCCGGGGCAATGGGCCAGCCGCAATTCATGCCCAGCAGCTTCGAGCGCTTCGCGATGGATTTCGACGGTGATGGCCGGCGCGACATTTGGGACAATCGCGCCGATGCGCTGGGCAGTATCGGCCATTACCTCGCCCGCAATGGCTGGCGCGAGGGTGAGGCTTGGGGCTTTGAGGTTGTGCTGCCCGCCAATTTTGACCGGGCGCTGGCCGAGCCCTCCCGCCCCCGGCCGGCGGCGGAATGGCCGGGGCTGGACCAATGGGCGCGGATGGGCGTGCGGCGGGCCGATGGCGGGGCTTTGGGCGCGGGGCCGGGCGGCATTATTTTGCCGGCCAATCAGGAGCGTGGTTTCCAGGCCTTTATGGCGCTGCCGAATTTCCACGCCATCCGGCGCTACAACCCGTCGAATTTCTATGCGCTGACGGTGGGCATGTTGGGCGAGCGTGTGACGGCATGAGGCGGGTTTGCTGCCTCTTGCTCGCGCTTTCGGGCTGTTCGATCGTCCCGCCGATCCAGCCGGCGCCGCGCTATGAGGTGGGGCGGCCCTATCAGTTGGGCGGCTTCTGGTCCTATCCGCGGGAGGAGTTTTCCCGGGTTGAAACCGGCTTGGCCGTGGTGGTCGAGGGCGCCGGCCCGCGCCGCACTGAGAATGGCGAGGTGTGGGAGGGGGCGGCCATGCTGGCCAGCCATCGCAGCCTGCAATTGCCGGCCATTATTACGCTGACCAATCTGGAGAATGGCCGCGCGCTGAGCCTCAGGGTCAATGATCGCGGGCCGGAGCAGGCTGGGCGCATGGTCGGTCTCTCCCGCCGCGCCGGCGAATTGCTGGGGGTGGCGCCGCGCGGGGTGTTTCAGGCGCGGCTGGAGGTGCAGGCCGATGCCTCGCGCGCATTGGCCGAGGGGCTTGCGCCGGGGGCCACTACCAATACGCCGACCCTGGCGATGACCGCCGCACCGGTGGGGCGGGTGGAGCGTGAGAGCCTCGCGCCGCCGGAAGGCGCCAGGGCGGGGGCGGCCCGCGCCGCACCCGGCCGCCGGGCGCTGGCTGAGATAACCCAGGCCAATGCCGTCAACCTGCCGCCGCTGCGCCTGGCCGAGGAATTGCGCCAGGGGGGTGCCATGCCAGGGCGGCTCTTCCTCGATGCTGGCAGCTTTTTCACCTATGCCCTGGCGCAGCGCCAGGCGGTGCGGATTGGCGCGCGGGCGGAGCCGGTGGGGCCCAGGTCGCGCCAGCAGGAATTCCGGCTGCGGGCGGGGCCTTTTGCCAGCGTGGCAGAGGCGGATGCGGCGCTGGAACGCGCCCGGGTGGCGGGGTTTCCGGAATTGCGGATTGTGGTGGAGTAGCGGCGGAAAATCGGCTTGAGCGGCAACCGCCACCGGCGTAAGCGAGGCCATGGTCAAGTATCCCGAATCCCGCCGAGCCCTTCTTGCCGCCCCCGCTCTGCTCCTCGCACCGGCAGCTCTTGCTCAGGGCCAGCAACAGCGCCCGGCCACCGGCGCTGGCCGCCCGGGCAATCGCCCACCGCCGCGCCCGCCGGGCTCGCCCGCCTCCAGCCCGCTGGGGCCCATCGATACCGCGGCGCGGCAGGCCATTATCACCGATTTTGAGACCGGCGCCGTGCTGCTCGAAAAAGCCGCTGATGAGCGCATGCCGCCCTCATCCATGTCCAAGCTGATGACCATGTATATGGTCTTCGAGCAGTTGAAGCAGGGCAGGCTGCGCCTTGATCAGACCCTCACCGTCAGCGAAACCGCCTGGAAGATGGGCGGCAGCCGGATGTTCCTCGAACTCGGCTCCCAGGTGCCGGTGGAGGCATTGTGCCGCGGCGTCATTATCCAATCCGGCAATGATGCCTGTGTTGTGCTGGCCGAAGGCATTGCCGGCAGCGAGCGGCAATTCGCCGAGTTGATGAACCAGCGCGCGCGCGAGATCGGCCTCACCAACTCGAATTTCCGCAACGCCACCGGCTGGCCCGACCCTGAGCACCGGATGACCTGCCGCGACCTGGCCCACCTTGTCGGGCGTGTTATTCGCGATTTCCCGGAATATTTTCGTTTCTACAGCGAGCGCAACTTCCGTTGGAACAATGTCAGCCAGGAAAACCGCAACCCGCTGCTGACGCGGATGAACGGCGCCGATGGCATGAAGACCGGCCATACCGAGGAGGCGGGCTATGGCCTCACCGGCACGGTCAAGCAGGGCGAGCGGCGGCTGATCATCGTCACCAACGGCCTGCCCAGCATGGCGGCGCGGGCGGAGGAGAATGTCCGGCTGCTGGAATGGGGTTTTGGCAATTTCGAGAATGTCGTGCTGTTCCGCGCGTCGGATGCGATCGAGCAGGTGCCGGTGCATTTGGGCACATCGCCGAGCGTGCCGCTGGTGGGCGGGCGCGATGTGGTGGCCACCCTGCCGCGCAGTTGGCGCCAATCCATGCGGGCCCGGCTGCGCTATGACGCGCCGGTTGAGGCGCCGGTCAGCCGGGGGCAGGAATTGGGCCGGCTGGAGATTTCCGGCAGCGGCGTGCCGCCGATGGATTTGCCGCTTTATGCCGGCGCTGATGTCGAGCGGCTCGCCCTGCTGCCGCGTATTCCTGCGGTGATGGGGCGGCTGCTCGGGCGGGGCTGAGGCGTGTTCATCACCCTCGAAGGTGGCGAGGGCGCCGGGAAATCCACCCAGGCCCGGCGGATTGCGGCGCATTTTTCCGCGCGCGGCCGGCCGGTTTTTCTGACGCGCGAGCCCGGCGGCACGGCGGGGAGTGAGGCGATACGGGGGCTCTTGCTGTCCCGTGGCTGGGAGGGCGGCACCGAGATGCTGCTGCATTTCGCCGCCCGGCGAGAGCATGTGGCCCGCGCCATCCGCCCCGCCTTGGCCGCTGGCGCCGTGGTGGTTTGTGACCGTTTTGCCGATAGCAGCTTGGCCTATCAGGTGGCGGGGCAGGGCGGCACAAGGGCGATGTGGCAGGGGCTGGTTGATCTCACTTTGGGCGGGGTCTGGCCTGACATGACTTTCCTGCTCGACCTGCCGCCCGAGGCTGGGCTGGCGCGGGCTGCCGCACGGGGCGATACCAACCGCTATGAGACGCTGGGCCTGGATTTTCACACCCGCATCCGCGAGTCGTTTTTGCGCCAGGCGGCGGCTGAGCCCGGGCGTTTTCGGGTGATCGACGCCACCCAGAAGCTGGATGCCGTGACAGAGGCGATCTTGGCCGGATTGCCGGCGTGAGCAGCCTGCCCCCGCGCGAAAACCCTGCACTGATCGGCCATGAGGCGGCCGAGGCGGCCTTGGCGGAGGCGGCGCGCGCCGGGCGGCTGCATCATGCCTGGCTGCTCACCGGCCCGCCGGGCATTGGCAAGGCGACGCTGGCCTTTCGTTTCGCCCGCTGGCTCTTGGCGGGCATGCCGGAAGGGCAGGGGCTTTTTGTGCCTGAAGCCCATCCGGTGTTTCGGCGCGTGGCGTCGGGCGGCCATGCTGATCTTTTGGCGCTCTCACCCAATACGGGGGAGAAGGGCAAGCGGCAGATGATCCGGGTGGATGAGGTGCGCGGCTTGCGCGGTTTTATGAGCCTGACCCCGGCCGAGGGCGGGTTTCGCGTGGTTGTGCTCGATGAGCCTGAGACGATGGATGCGGCCGGGCAAAACGCCATTTTGAAAACCCTGGAGGAGCCGCCGGCGCGGGCGGTGCTGCTGCTGGCCTGCTCGGCGCCCGGGCGGCTTTTGCCCACCATCCGCAGCCGTGTGCGCCGGTTGGAGCTGCAACCCCTGGCGGAACCGGCGATGGCCGGGTGGTTGGCGGCGGCGATGCCCGATATGGCGGGGGCTGACCGGGCGATGCTGGCGCGCATTGCCGGCGGCGCACCGGGCCGCGCTTTATCCCTGGCTGAGGGTGAGGGGCTGGCCATGGCCCGCCTGGCCGAGGAGGCCCTGGGTGGCGTTGCCGGCAGCCGGGCGCTGGCCCTGGCCGAGGCCGTGGCCGGGCGCGATGTCGGGCCGATGGTCACGTTTTTTGCCCTGCTGCGGGCGGCGCTGGCTGCGGGTGTGCGGCAGGCGGCGATGGGTGGCGGCGCGGCGCCCTGGCTGGGCAGCCGGCCAATCACCGAATGGGGCGAGATCTGGGGCCGGCTCGGCACCCATGCGGCGACGGCGGAGAGGCTTAGCCTGGACCGCAAGCAGGCGGTGCTGGTGGCGCTGGGCTGGATACGCTGAACGCCGCCGCAGGGTAGCGCCGGCGCGCTGCACGCGGCATATCCCTTCCATGCCCCGCTATTTCACCACGCCCATCTATTACGTGAACGACAAACCGCATGTCGGCCATGCCTACACCACGCTGGCCGTGGATGTGCTGGCGCGCTGGCACCGCATGGCGGGGGAGGAGGTCTTTTTCCTCACCGGCACGGATGAGCATGGCCAGAAGGTGGAAAAAGCCGCGGCCGATGCCGGCATGGCGCCCCGGGCATTTTGCGACCAGGTGTCGCAGGCGTTTCGCGACCTGACGGTGACCATGGGCGTCTCCAATGACGGCTTTATTCGCACCACGGAGCCCCGGCATTACGAGGCCTGCCAGGCGCTTTGGCGCAAGCTGGAGGCCAATGACCATATTTATCTCGGCCATTACGAGGGCTGGTATGCGGTGCGCGACGAGGCGTTTTACGGCGAGGATGAGCTGAGCGAGCGCGACGGGGTGAAATATGCCCCGAGCGGCGCGCCGGTGGCCTGGGTGAAGGAGCCTTCCTATTTCTTTCGTCTCTCAGCTTGGGGCGACAAGCTGTTGAATTTTCACGAAACCCATCCTGATTTCATTCTGCCGGCCAGCCGCCGCAATGAGGTGATGAGTTTCGTCAAATCTGGCCTGCAGGATTTGAGCGTTTCGCGCACCAGCTTTTCCTGGGGTGTGCCGGTGCCCGGAGACCCGGCGCATGTGATGTATGTTTGGCTCGACGCGCTCACAAATTACATCACGGCCCTTGGGTATCCTACTGATATTCAAAAATTCTGGCCAGCCGATGTGCATATGGTCGGCAAGGATATCCTGCGGTTTCACGCGATTTATTGGCCGGCCTTTCTGATGGCCGCCGATCTGGCGCCGCCGCGCCGGGTTTTCGCCCATGGCTGGTGGACGATCGAAGGCCAAAAAATGAGTAAATCCCTTGGCAACGCTATCGATCCTGTGAAATTGGTTGAGGAATTCGGCCTCGATGCGGTGCGGTTCTTCCTGTTGCGGGAGGTGCCCTTTGGCCAGGATGGTGATTTCTCGCGGCGGGCGCTGATCCAGCGGCTGAATTCGGAATTGGCGGATAGTCTGGGCAATCTGGCCAATCGCACGCTCAGCCTGATCCAGCGCAATTGTGAGGCGAGGCTGCCCGAGCCCGGCGCGCCCGATGCGCTCTGGGCCGAACATATCGCCGCCCTGCCAATAACGGTCGGCAATCATCTGGATTTGCAGCAATTTCATGCGGCGCTGGAGGCCATCTTCGCCGCTATTCGCGCCGCCAATGTGCATATCACCGAACAAGCCCCCTGGGCGCTGAAGAAGACCGACCCGGCGCGCGGCGTGGCGGTGCTGCGCGGCCTGCATGACGCGCTGCGGGTCATCGCCACGGTGCTGACGCCCTTCATGCCCACCAGCATGGCCGCCATGCTCGATCAACTCGGCGTGCCTGAAGAGGCGCGCAATCTGGCCGCGCTGGCCACACCGCTGCCCGGCGGCTTGGCGCTGCCGCCGCCCGCGCCGCTGTTCCGCAAGCTGGACCTGCCGGCATGATCATCGACAGCCATTGCCATCTCGACCATTTCTCCGCCGAGGACCAGGCCGAGATCGTCGCCCGGGCCGAGCGTGCTGGCGTGGCACGCATGGTCACCATCGGCACGCGTTTGCACCAGGCGCCAGTGCAGAAAGCCATCGCCGAGCGGTTTTCGCAGGTCTGGTGCACGGTGGGCGTTCATCCGCAGCAATCGGGCGAGAATGATATTCCCAGCGTGGCTGAGATTGTGGCCACCGCCGAGCATCCGCGGGTGATCGGCATTGGCGAGAGCGGCCTGGATTATTTCTACGACAAAGCCCCGCGCGATGTGCAGCAGGAGAGTTTCCGCCGCCATATCCGCGCCGCGCGTGAGGCCGGCCTGCCGCTATGCATCCATGCCCGTGACGCCGATGAGGATGTCGCGCGGATTCTGGCCGAAGAGCAAAGGGCAGGGGGGTCCTTTGCCTTTTTGCTGCATTGCTTTTCCTCGGGCCGCGGCCTGGCTGAGGCGGCGTTGGCCATGGGCGGCTACCTCTCCTTCTCCGGCATTCTGACCTTCCCAAAAAGCGAGGAGAACCGCGCCATCGCCCGCGATGTGCCGCTGGACCGGCTGCTTGTGGAGACCGACAGCCCCTTCCTGGCGCCCGTGCCCCTGCGCGGCAAGCGCTGTGAGCCAGCCTATACCGTGCACACCGTCCGGGTGCTGGCCGAGGTGAAGGGCGTGGCCGAGGCCGAGATGGCGCGCATCACCACGGAGAATTTCCACCGGCTCTATGCCAAAGCGGCATGAAGCTGCGGGTGCGCCTCCTCGGTACCGGGCCATCGCCCGGCGTGCCCAATATCGGCGGTGATGACGAGGCCGGCGATTGGGGCGCATGCGACCCTGAGGAGCCGCGCAACCGCCGCACCCGCACCGCGGCGCTGATCGAGGCCGCCGATGGAACGCGGCTGCTGATCGACCCAGGCCCTGATATCCGCGCCCAGCTTCTGGCCGCCCGGGTGGCCCGGCTTGATGCCGTGCTGATCACCCATGCCCATGCCGACCATGTGATGGGCCTCGATGAATTGCGCGCGGTCAACCGCGCCACCGGCCGGGCGCTGCCGGTGCATGCCATGCCCGAAACCCTGGCCGATCTGACCCAGCGTTTTGGTTACGCCTTTCTGGAGCCGACCCGGGGCTTTTATCGGCCGGCACTGATCCCGCTGGCCGCCGAGCCTGGCACGGTGCTGCAAATTGGCCCGCTCAGCCTGCAGTTGATCGAACAGGACCACGCCGTGATGCGCACGCTGGGCGTGAGGATCGGCGGCTTTGCCTATTGCACCGATGTGGTGCGTTTGCCTGCGGCCAGCCTGGCCGGTTTGCAGGGGGTTGAGACTTGGGTGGTGGGCTGCTTCCAGCATGAGCCGCATCACGTGCATGCGCATCTGGCCCTGGTGATGGAATGGGCGGCGCGGATCGGCGCCCGGCGCAGCGTGCTGACCCATATGAGCAACAAGCTGGATTTCGCCAGGCTGCGGGCCGAATTGCCGCCGGGCTTCGAGCCGGGGTTTGATGGCATGGAACTCCGCCTGGGCTGAACCGCCCAATCGCATAAGCCTGCATCCTTCACCGCGGCAGCTTGCCCAGAAGTTTTCCCGGAAGTTTTCCCGCAGATATCCACTGGCAAAAATTTTCCATAATATATCTTATGCGATAACTTGGCCTGTGGAAAACGTGGTTTACGGGGGCTTTATTGCCCGCACTGACCAACCCCTGCCTTGGCCCGCGCGGAGTTATCGCCGCCGCAAGACCCTCTCATGCTATCGGCCGGCATGACCGAAACGCCGCTCGACACTCTGCTCACCATCATGGCCGCGCTGCGCGCCCCCGGCACCGGCTGCCCTTGGGACCAGGTGCAGGATTTCGCCTCGATCGCGCCCTATACCATTGAAGAGGCCTATGAAGTCTCAGATGCCATCGCCGCCGGGCCAGACCCCGCGCAGTTGAAGGATGAGTTGGGCGATCTGCTCTTCCAGGTCGTCTATCACGCTGAAATGGCGCAGGAGCGCGGCTGGTTCGGCTTTCAGGATGTGGCCGAGGCGATTTCCCAAAAGATGATCCGCCGCCACCCGCATGTTTTTGGCGATGCCGCGGCGCGCGATGCCGGCGCCCAGACCGCCGCCTGGGAGGCGCAAAAGGCCCAAGAGCGCGCCGCCCGGGCGGAAACCGGCACGCTGGCCGGGGTGCCCAGCGCCCTGCCCGCCCTGACGCGCGCCGAGAAACTCACCAAACGCGCCGCCCGTGTTGGCTTTGATTGGCCCGATGCCGCCAGCGTCTTGGACAAGCTGGAAGAGGAAGCGGCCGAATTGCGGGCGGAGCTTGCCGCCGCCAAGCCTGAGCGCCTGGCCGATGAGGTGGGTGATCTTCTCTTCGTGCTGGCCAATCTCGCCCGCAAACTCGGCCTGAACCCCGAGACCACGCTGCAGGCCGCCAACCGCAAATTCACCCGGCGCTTCGAATTCGTCGAGGCGGCGCTGGCCGCCCAGGGCCAAGCGCCCGCCGATGCGACATTGGCCGAGATGGAGGCCGCCTGGCGCGCCGCAAAGCTGGTGGGGCTGTAAAGTCTTTACTGCCGCAGGAGAACATTCGGACTCGCTTCGTTCACCAAAGACCACGCCGATTCGCGCAAAATATTCCCATTTTTAAAAATGGGAATAAACGCCCGAAAGGCTTAGCGCTGCGTCAGGCTCAAATTATAAATGCAGCCCTGCCGGCTGGCCTCACCGCTCATGCGGCGGCCCTGGAAGGTGCCATTGGCCGCCATGCTGGCATCGGCAAAGCGCACCATGCCATCGGTGGTGATGGTGCCCTCCAGCGTATCGCCACGGTGGAAGGTGAGTGCGGCGCGGCCGCCATTGACGGTCATCGCTGCCGGCATGCTGCGCCTGCGGCATTCCTGGCCCTGGCCTGCGGCCAGTTGCGCCCGGCCGCTCCATCTTCCATCCAGCCCCGGCGGGGCGACATTGATCGCCGAGGGCGCGGGGGTGGGCGCCACCAGCGGTGCCGGAGCGCGGACCGGCGGCGGCGGTGGCTCGCTGGCGCAGGCCACCATCAGGGCGGGGAGTGCGAAGAGGCTGATGCGAAGCGGGCGCATGGCGAGATCCTTTCTGGATGCCCCACCGCAACGCGCCCCCGGGGCGAAAGTTTGCCTCAGACTGCCCAGGCTGGTTTGCGCTTCTCGCGGAAGGCGGCGATGCCCTCCATCGCCTCCGGCCCCGCCGCGGTGCGCCCGAAGCTCAGGGCACCCGCCTCGGCATAGCCTTCCGGCGCCACGGGGCCGAGGGCGGCGAGCAGCGCCTTGGTCTCCGCCAGCGCCTGCGGCCCGCCCTCGGCAATCAGGGCGGTACATTGCGCCACCATGGCGTCCAGCCCGGGCTTGTCAGGCGCCATGCCGTGCAGCAGGCCGATGTGCAGCGCCTCCTCGGCATCCAGCACCCGGCCTTCCAGCACCATGCGGGTGGCCTGCGGGCGGCCCATCCGGCGCACCAGCCAGGGCAGGATTTGCGCCGGCACCAAGCCGCGGCGGACTTCGGGGGCGCAAAACCGCGCATCGGCCGAGGCAAAGGCGATATCGGCCGCACAGACAAAGCCCAGGCCGCCGGCATGGGCCGCGCCCTCAATGGAGGCCACCACCACCTGCGGCAGACGGCTGATCGCCTCGAAGCGCGCGCCGATGCTGCGGTTGCGCGCCTGCTGGGCGGCCAGGCGCTGCTCGGGTGTATCACCCGCCGCCACCTCGGTCAGATCCAGCCCGGCGCAGAAATGCCCGCCCGTCCCTGAGAGCAGCACGACGCGCACCGAACGATCCTCGGCCAAGGCGGCGAAGGCGGCATCCAGCGCCTCGCCCATGCCGCCGCCTATGGCATTGCGCCGGGCCGGGCGGTTGAGGGTGATGCGGGCCAGGGCACCCTCGCGGGTGAAAAGAATGGGTGGCTGATCCATCGGGCGTCTCCATTGCGGCTTGATTTCCACGGCCGCTGCCACGATGGTGCCACATACATCATGACCATGCACCGCACCCGACGGCCGCAATTCTTCTACACCACGGCGCCGCTGCCGTGCCCCTATCTGCCTGGGCGGATGGAGCGGAAGATCGTCACCGAACTCACCGGCGCGGGCGCGGATTCATTGCATGACCGGCTGTCGCGCGCTGGGTTTCGGCGCAGCCACAATATCGCCTATTCGCCGGTCTGCCCGGCCTGCCAATCCTGCATTCCCATCCGCATTCTGGCCGATCAATTCCGCCCGGGGCGGACGCATCGCAAGCTGTTGAAGGCGCTTTCGGGGGTGACGGCGCATCGCATGCCGGCGCGGGCCTCGGCCGAGCAATTTGCGCTGTTCCAGCGCTACCAGCAGCGCCGCCATCAGGATGGCGATATGGCGGCGATGGGCTTTTATGATTACCGCGCGATGGTGGAGGATACGCCGATCTCCACCGGCATCGTGGAATTCCGTGGCCCCGATGGCACGCTGCTGGGCGCCTGCCTGACGGATTGGCTCAATGACGGGCTTTCGGCGGTCTATAGTTTTTATGCGCCGGAGATGGCGGGGCTGGGCACGCTGGCCATTCTTTGGCTGGTGGAGGAGGCGCAGCGCACCGGCCAGCCCTATGTCTATCTGGGCTATTGGGTGCCGCAATCGCGCAAAATGGCCTATAAGGCGGCGTTCCGCCCGGCCGAGGTGCTGCGCGGCGGGGTGTGGCAGCGCCTGGATGCGGCGGTGGTGCCGGAGATGGCGGAGCTTATCGCCGAGTAACGTCTGCTGCGGCTCGCAACCGCTTCACGACAGTTCAGCCAAAAACCCCGCAGCCTCCGCCCGCATCGCCGCCACCCGCGCCGGATCCATCTTGCGCAGCGTGTTCAGCGGCATGGCCATGCGCGGATTGCCGGCGAAACTTTCGGCATGCCGCGCCATAAAATCCCAATAGAGAAAATTGAACGGGCAGGCCTTCGGCCCCGTCGCCGCCTTCACATCATGCTGGCAGCCCCGGCAATGATCGCCCATCCGGTTGATATAGGCCCCGCTCGCCGCATAGGGTTTGGAGGCCATGATGCCGCCATCGGCCCAGATCGCCATGCCATGGGTATTGGGCAATTCCACCCATTCAAACGCATCGGCATAAACGGCGAGGTACCAGCGATTGATCGCCTCCGGCGCCACCCCGGCCAGGAGGGCGAAATTCCCCGTCACCATCAGCCGCTGGATATGATGGGCATAGGCCAGCCGCTCAGTCTGGCCGATCGCCGCGCGCATGCAGGCCATGGAGGTGGGCGCCCCCCAATACATCGCGGGCAATGGCCGGCTCGCGCCCAGCGCGTTCAAAGCCGCATAGCCCGGCATTTTCAGCCAATAGAGGCCGCGGACATATTCCCGCCAGCCCAGAATTTGTCGGATAAACCCCTCCACCGCATTGAGCGGCGCCCTACCCTCCCGCCAGGCCGCCTCGGCCGCTTCACACACCTGGGCCGGCAGCAACAGCCCCAGATTGAGGCTGGTGGAGAGCAGGGCATGGAATAGCGTGTCCTGCCCCTCGGCCATGGCATCCTGATAATCGCCGAAGAGCGGCAGGCGGTGGGTGATGAAATCGGCAAGGGCCGTCTCCGCCGCCGCCGCCGTCACCGGCCAGTTAAAACCCTCCAGCCGGCCGAAATTGCCGCCGAAGCGGGATGCCACCAGGGCCATTACCTCGGCGGTGATGGCATCGGGGGTGAATTGCGGCGGCTTGGGCGGGGTGACGCCCTTGGGCAGGCGCTGGCGGTTTTCGGCATCGAAATTCCATTGCCCGCCGGCGGGCTGATCGGCCTCCATCAGCAGGCCGGTGGCGCGGCGCATCTCGCGGTAGAAGAATTCCATGCGCAATTGCTTGCGCCCGCCCGCCCATTGCCGGAACCATGGCAGAGAACAGAGGAAGCGATCATCGGCGCGGATTTCCACCGGCAGGCCCAAAGCGGCCTCCCAGCCCGCCATGGCCTGGGCCACGCGATATTCGCCGGGTTCGGTCGCCACCACGCCCTGCGGCTGCAGCGCTGCCACGGCGCGCAAAACCTCGCTGGTCAGCGTGCCGGTATTGTCGGGGTCATCGAGCCTCACATGGCGCACGGCCACGCCCCGCGCCGCCAGTGCGGCCGAGAAATGCCGCATGGCCGAGAGCACGAGGGTGATTTTCTGCGGGTGATGCGGGACGTATTCGCATTCGCCCATCACCTCCATCAGCAGCACGGTGTCCTGGGCGGGGTCGAGCCCATCAAGGGCCGAGAGGCTGCGCGACAATTGGTCACCCAGCACCACCCGCAGCATGCCGCTCATAGCGTGGTGTAGCTCACCGTCGAGCCATCATCGCCGATCACGCTATAGGCCACCCAGCGGCCATTGGCGTCATAGGCCAGGGTGGCATCCACCTCGCCCTGGCAGCGCCATTGCGCCCCGCCGCCAGGCAGGGCCGCGCGGCTCCAGCGCAGCTCCATCAGCCGGCCGGTGGTGGTGCCAAAGATCGGCACGCCGCCGCCAAAGCGCTGCGGCTCCCACCAGGAAAGCGGCGCGGCATTGGCCGGCAGGTTCAGCGCGCCTTCGGGGCCACGGATGGCAACCGCGCCGGGGGCGGCTTCGGCGCTGACCTCGACAATGCTGCCATTGCGGTTTTGCCGCGATTGCACCGAGACGAAGGCGCTGCCCCGCGTCACCTCGGTGTAGCGATGCTCAAACCGATAGACGACCACGCCCAGCACCCGCGGCATGATCGAAACATCGGAGACGGCAACACGTTCATCACCGCGCTGGATGAAGCTGACATTGTGGCTGCCGATCTCGCTGCCATTGCGCATCACCCGCCAGCGATAATCCGCCGGCACGGCCGGGGGGGCCACGGGGATGGCTGGCGTGTCACCCCGCCCGCGGCCGGGCTGCTGGGCATGGGCGGCGCCGGGCAGCAGGGCCGGCAGCGCAGGGGCAAATAGCATGGGCAGCAGGCGTCTGGGTGTCATCAGCCACCTTTACCGCGCAGGCTCGACCTTCCGCCATCCACCGCCATGATCTGGCCGGTGATCCAGCCGGCATCGGGGCCAAGCAGGAATTCGGCCAGCGCCGCCACCTCATCCGCCTCGCCCAGGCGCGGGATCGGGTGAAGCTTGGCAATAGCCTCGGCCATGGCCGGGTTTTTGGTCAGCGGCTCGGCGATGCGGGTGCGGGTCAGGCTGGGGGCGATGCAATTCACCCGCACTGCCGGCGCCAATTCGGCCGCCAGTGCCACGGTCAGCCCTTCCACCGCCGCCTTGGCGGCACCAATGGCGGCATGCATGGCAAAGCCTGCCCGGGCGGCGACGCTGCTGAACAGCACGACCGAACCCTGCGCGCGGGCCAATTCCGGCGCGGCCGCCTGCACCGCCATGGCGGCGGCCAGGGTGTTGAGGCGAAAGGCGTCGAGAAAATCCGCCTCGCTGTTGCGGGCGAAGGGTTTTAGGATGATGGAGCCCACGCAAAAGGCCAGCCCGCTCAATGGCCCGGCCAGGGCGGCCTTGAGCGCCGCGCTGTCGGTCACATCGACCACCTGGCTCTCGGCGGAGGGCAATTCGGCGGCCAGCGCTGCCAGCCGAGCGGGGTCACGCGCCAAAAGCAAAGGTGTCGCGCCGCGCGCTGATACGCGCCGGGCCAGGGAGGTGCCAATGCCGCCCGTCGCCCCCAAAATCGCCACCCTGCCCTGCATAAAATCTCCTTCTTGGCTCTCGGCGCATATCGGGCCGCTGCCGGCCATGACAAGCGGGCGGCGTCCATGCCATGATGCGGTCAGCAATGCGCCAACTCCTTCTCCTCCGCCATGCGAAATCCGCCTGGGATGATCCGGCCCTGGCCGATCATGCGCGGCCACTCAACAATCGCGGCCGTGCCGCCGCCCGGCTGATGGCGGCCGAAATGCAGCGCCTGGGGCTGACGCCGGATCTGGTGCTGGTCAGCTCCGCCCGCCGCACCCTGCAGACGCTCGACGCGCTCAAGCCGCTCGAAGGCAGCCCCATCGTCACCATCAGCGATGCGCTTTATCTCGCCCCTTGGGAGGGGCTGCTGGCGGCGCTGAACCAGGTGCCCGATACGGTGCGCTCGGTGCTGCTGATTGGTCACAATCCTGGCCTGCATGATTTGGCGCTGAATTTGCTGCCGCCGGGCACCGCCGCCACGCCCATGCTGTTCCGGCTGCAGGAGGGCTATCCCACCGGCGCGCTCACCGAATTTGCCATCGCCAAGCCCTGGCACGATCTGACCGATGGCGGCGGCCGCTTGATGGCGTTCATCGCGCCGCGGGACCTGCCCGGGGGTGAGATTTCGCATGAGGCGGAAGAGGGCCACGCCTGACCCGGCCTTGCACCAAAGTCTGGAAGTGAGTGCAGTGGACATTGAGATACCAAACCCGCTGATCAACCGGCTGCTGCGCCATCCGGCGCTGCGGGCGCATGGGCCTTCGCGCGCCAAGTGGCAATTGCTGGAGAGCGACCAGGTGGTGGGCCGGCAACGCCGCCTCAGCACGGCCGAGGCGGCGCTATCGATCACCCTGATCCAGGGCAGCCTGCAGGCCGGGCCGCTCGAACAGGGTTTCGCCCGGTTGATGATCGAGGGTTCCGGTGCTGCGGCGCTGGGCGGGGCGCTGGCTGCGAGCCTGCCGCTGCTGCCCGCCACCACCAGCCTTGAGGAGGCCGCCCTGCTGCTGGCGGGGGGGCGCAAGCCAGCCTCGCCGGGTTTGGCGGGGCAGACATCAACCGCCCCTGCCCTGGCCCTCGCCCTGCGCGAGGGGCTGGCCGGGCTGATGCGCCACGCGCCGCAATGCCGCGCCGATGCGCCGCCGCTGGGCGTGCACCAATCTCGCGTGGCCATCCGGCGGATGCGTTCGGTGCTGAAGATGTTCTTCCCAGCGGTGATGCCGCATATGCCGCCCGGTGCGCTGGGCGGGTTTGATGCCCGGCTCAAGGCCATGGCCACGGCGCTGGGGCCGGCGCGCGACCTCGATGTGTTTCTGGGGGGCATGGCGCTCCGCCTGCAATCCGCCCTGCCCGATGACAAGCGCCTGCGGCCGCTGATGGCCGCCGCCCGGCGGGCCAGGCTTGACGCCTATAAGCCGCTGCCCGCCCTGCTGACCGGCACCGAGTTTCGCGCCACCATCTGGATGGGCTTTGGCCTGATTGAGGCGCTGGAGGCGGTGCCGCCACAAGACGACCTCGCGGGCTTCGCCGCGCAGGTGCTGGCCCGGCGCCACCGGCGGCTGAAGCGCGCCGGGGCGATGATCGAGCAACTCCCACCCGCGGAACTGCATGCGCTGCGCCTGGATGCCAAGCGCCTGCGCTACGCCGCCGAATTGCTTGTGCCACTCTGGCCGAGCCATCACGCGCGGCGTTACCTCAGGCGCCTGATGGCGCTGCAAGAGGCGCTGGGCCTGGCCAATGACGCCGAGGTGGCGCGCGGATTGGTCCGTGGCCTGCGCATCACCGGCTGGACGCTGGGCGTGGCGGAGGGCTTTGCCCTGGCCGGCGCCGCGGGCAGCCGTGACATGGCGCTTGAGGCCTGGGCCGGCTGGCGGGCGGCGAAACGTTTTTGGCAGGATGGGTGAAGCCAGAGCCATCAGGTGTATTGTCAATCAAATTTCGGCAAATCGTGTAAAATTACCGGTTGTCAGCGGTCTTCGCCGCGGGTTAGACGACGATGGTATGCAACGTCGCCGTATCTTCAAACCCTCCCGTGACCAGCGGCATTTGGGCAGCGTTTTTGTTGCCATCGCCTCGCTCGGCATGGTGGCGGTGCTGGCATTTGTACTGCGACCGGGCAGCCTGATGGGATCGGCCCCGCTCAGCCAGGATTGGCGCGCCCTGCCTGCGGAGGTGCTGGTTGTGGATGGGGAGACCCTTCGGCTGGGCGAGAGGGTTCTGCGCCTCTACGGCATGGCCGCGCCGGTGCGTGGGCAGGCTTGTGGCATGGTGGCGGATTGCGGCGGCATGGCCGCCAATGAACTGGCCCGCCTGGTGCGCGAACGCGCGGTGGAATGCCGCATCCAGGGCCAGGACCGTTTTGGCCGGGCACTTGGCTCGTGTCGGGCTGGGGGGATTGATGTCAATGCCTCACTCGTTGCGGCGGGCTGGGCCACCGTCGATGAGCAGGCTATGCCAAGCTTGGCCCCGATTGAGGCATCGGCGCGTGCGGCGGGTCTGGGCATGTGGGCACGCCCGCTCCGCTGAGCCGCTTGGCTTGCAGCCAGAGCCGTTTCACCGAAAGCGAAGCCGCAAGACATGAAAATGCTCTTGCGCAACATTTGCAGCTTTGCGCCGGCCCGCGCCATGGACATCGGCAGGGGCTGGATTAAGCTGCGACGCAACATGAACATGCCCCGGGCAATCGGGGCGACTGAGGATCGCAGCGACGATGACAATCCTGAGCAAGACCGGCACCGTGACGGTGACCCTGGATGGCAGCAACAAGAGTGCATCCCTGCCCCTGCTGGAAGGCACGCTGGGCACGCCGGTTGCCGATATTCGCAAGCTTTACAATGATCTCGGCATTTTCACCTTCGACCCCGGCTATGGCGAAACGGCGAGCTGCGACAGCAAGATCACCTATATCGATGGCGATGCCGGCGTGCTGCTCTATCGCGGCTACCCGATCGAGCAACTGGCCGAGCAGAGCGACTTCGTCGAGGTCTGCTACCTGCTGATGTATGGCGATTTGCCGAATACGGCCGAATTGGCCGAGTTCAAGAAGGGTGTGACCTATCACACCATGGTGCATGAGCAGATCCGCCAATTCTTCAACGGCTTCCGCCGTGATGCCCACCCGATGGCGATCATGTGCGGCGTGGTCGGTGCGCTCGCGGCCTTCTACCATGACAATATCAGCATGACCGACCCGCGGCAGCGCGAGATTGCCGCCTTCCGCCTGATCGCCAAGGTGCCGACCATCGCGGCCATGGCTTACAAATACGCCCTCGGCCAGCCCTTCGTGTATCCGCGCAACGATCTGAGCTACGCCGCCAATTTCCTGCACATGCTGAACTCTGTCCCGGCGGAGCCCTATGTGGTCAGCCCGGTGCTGGAAAAGGCGATGGACCGCATCCTGGTCCTGCATGCCGACCATGAGCAAAATGCCTCGACCTCGACGGTGCGCCTCGCCGGCTCCACCGGCGCGAACCCGTTTGCCTGCATCGCCGCCGGCATCGCCGCACTTTGGGGCCCCGCGCATGGCGGCGCCAATGAGGCGGTGCTGAAGATGCTGGCCGAGATCGGCACGCCGGACAAAATTCCGCAATTCATCGCCGAGGTGAAGGACAAGAACAGCCACACCAAGCTCATGGGCTTTGGCCACCGCGTCTATAAGAATTTCGACCCGCGCGCCAAGATCATGAAGGAAAGCTGCCACGAGGTTCTCGCCGAACTCGGCGTGAAGAACGAGCCGCTATTGGATATGGCGATGGAGATGGAGCGGATTGCGCTGACGGATGATTATTTCGTCTCGCGCAAGCTCTACCCCAATGTTGATTTCTATTCGGGCATTATCCTCAAGGCGATGGGCATCCCCACCTCGATGTTCACCGTGGTGTTCGCCGTGGCGCGGACCATTGGCTGGGTCAGCCAGTGGAAGGAACTGGTGGAAGACCCCACCCAGCGCATCGGCCGCCCGCGGCAGGTCTATACCGGTGCCCCAGTGCGGGATTATCAGCCCATCTCCAATCGCGGCTGAAACCCTCTGATTTTGCGCGCAAGGCAGGGTTTGCCTTGCGCGTGAATGGCTTCAGCCAGGTGCGGCAGAGCGGCTGAGAGGGAAAATTTCTTTAGGTTTAGGTAATATATCACTTGAGCCGCTAAACCGCCTCGTGTTCACTCCCGTCCTGGTTGTGTTACGAAGGTGATATTCTCCTTATGGGCGATTTACCGACTCCCCCCGCTGCTGTGTCGCTCGATGCCCGTGTCCGCCGCTCTTTGGCCAAATGGCCGCAGCGGCCCCCTGGAATGCCGCGCAACATCAAGCAGCCCGGCACCTGGCTGCGCGCCAGGCCCGACAATTGGACGACGGGAACCCAACCCTTTCTGAAACTTCCCGGCAGCCGCCACTTGCGGACCTTGCCCGATGGCTTGTGGCTGCATTTCAGCCATGACCCAGGCGACCCTTACGCGGATATTCTTTGCATTGAGGCCTGCGCCTCTCTCACCAACCTGCTCGACAAGCGCAGCCGCTTCGCCCCCAGCACCGGCTGCATGCAGGTTTTTTGTCCGCATCCCTGGCTGCTGGCCCCCAGCCTGCCCGAGACCAATGTGCCGCGCTGGCGCCTTATTGCGCTTTTCACCACCGAACCGCTCGGCCCCGTTGTGCTGCCGGTGCGTGATATTCGGGTGGTCTATGGCCTGCGCGATGAGCATTATCAGGGCTTCTGCGAAAGCCAGATGCCCGCCGCGCATGAATTCTTCTGCCCGATGGAGGCGTTGATTCAGCCCGAGGGTGACAAGAACCCGGCCATGCGGGCGCTGATGGCCCGCACCTCGGCCGCGGCCAATTTCATGCAATTGCCTGACGCCCCGCCCGAGGAACCGCAGCCAGACCCCAGTCATACCATGCCGGAGCCCCGCCCTGGCCGGCCCAAGCGGCGGCATGGCAGTGCGTTCAACACCATGTACACGACCCCCAGGCTCTGCGGCTGAGGCAGCAAAGCCACCCGGGGGCGCTTGATGTGCCGCCCGGCAGAGGGCACACCCGCATCATGTTTCCCACCATCCTCCAGGTTCTGCCGGCGCTGAATGCGGGTGGCGTGGAACGCGGCACGCTGGAGATTGCCGCCGCCATCACCGAAGCTGGCGGCCGTGCCCTGGTTGCCAGTGCGGGCGGCAGGTTGGTGCCGGCGCTGGAAGCTTTGGGCGGCGAGCACTTCACCCTGCCGCTGGCCAGCAAGGCGGCGATCTGGGGCAATGCCGGGCGGCTGGCCGCATTGGCCCGCGCCGAGGGGGTGGATATCATCCATGCCCGCTCCCGCGCCCCTGCCTGGTCGGCCTGGCGCGCGGCGCATCTGACCGGCCTGCCGCTGGTGACCACCTGGCATGGCACTTACAATGAGAATTTTCCGGGTAAACGCCTCTACAATTCCGTGATGGCCCGCGGCGCGCGGGTCATTGCCATTAGCGATTTCATCCGCGCCCATGTCCTGGCCCGCCATCCCGAAGTGCTGCCGCGGCTGCGCAGCATCTATCGTGGCGTCGATCCGGCGCTGTTCGACCCTGACACCATAGCCCCCGCGCGGGTGGCGGCGCTGCGCCAGGCCTGGGGCCTCCGCCCCGGCCAGCCCGCCCTGCTGCTGCCAGCCCGGCTAACCCGCTGGAAGGGCCAGGCCGTGCTGATCGCGGCGCTGGCCCGCCTGCCAAACCCACCCGTGGCGGTGCTGCTGGGCGATGGCCGGCCCGGCTATGCCGCCGAACTGACCAGCCTGGCCGCAGCCCGGGGCGTGCCCCTGGTGCTGGCCGGCCACACCGCCGATATGCCCGCCGCCCTGCAGGCCTGCGACATCATCATCCATGCCAGCACCGAGGCCGAGGCCTTTGGCCGCGTCGTGATCGAGGCGCAGGCCATGCGCCGCCCGGTCATCGCCGCCGATCTGGGCGGCCCGCGCGAGACCATCACCCATGGTCAGACCGGCTGGCTCGTCCCCCCGGGCGACGCCGCCGCCCTGGCCGAGACCCTGGCCATGGTGCTGGCCATGGCTCCAGAGGCCCGAGACGCGATCGGCGCTGCCGCCCGCGCCGATGTGCTGGCACGCTTCACCACCGCCGCCATGCAGGCCGCGACCCTTGATGTCTATCGGGAACTGAGATGAGGCGGATCCTGGTCATCAAGCTCGGCGCGCTGGGCGATTTCGTGCAGGGTTTTGGCCCCTTTGCCGCCATCCGGGCGCAGCATCCCGCCGCCCATATCACCCTGCTCACCACCCGGCCCTTTGCCGGCCTGGCCGAGGCCAGCCCCTGGTTCGATGCGGTCTGGCATGATGGCCGGCCCTCCTGGCTTGATCTGGGCGCGGTGGCCCGTCTGGCCGGGCGGCTGCGCGCCGGGCGGTTCGAGCGGGTTTATGATCTGCAAACCTCGCCGCGCTCGTCTCGCTACCGGCTTTTTGTCGGCCGCGCGGCGGAATGGTCGGGCGTCGTCGCCTCCGCCTCGCATCCGCATGCCAATCCGCAGCGCGATGCCATGCACACGGTGGAGCGCCAGCGCGACCAATTGATGATGGCCGGCATCGTGAATTTCCCACCGCCCGCGCTGGATTGGCTGGATGGTGACCTCTCAAGCCTGCCCGCTTTGCCGCCGCGTTTCGCCCTGCTACTGCCCGGCGCCTCGCCGCATCGGCCGGGCAAGCGTTGGCCGCTGGCGCATTTCGCGGCCCTGGCCCGGGCCCTGCCCTTTCCCGCCATCATCTGCGGCGGCCCGGCCGAGGCGCTGCTGGGGGCCGAGTTGGCGGCTGGCGGGCTGATCAACCTGGTCGGCCGCACCTCCCTGCCCCAATTGGCCGCCATAGCGCGGCGGGCGGCCTTCACCCTGGGCAATGATAGCGGGCCCACCCATCTCGCCGCCGTGGCGGGCTGCCCGACCTGGGCGCTGTTCGGCGCCGAGAGCGAACCGTTTCGCTGCGCCCCGCGCGGGCCGGCAGCGCATTGGTTGCGCCACATCCCACTCGCCGAACTGACGCCCGAGGCGGTGCTTCAGTCGATCGGCGCCTCGCTGACCGGCGCCGGCAGCAGCCATTCCTGACGCACCAGGAAGCCGCCCGCCGGGCCTTCCTGCCGCACGATCCCGCCCACCCGCGTCACCAGCGCATCGATTGAGCCGGTGCCGCCCCAATCGCTCTCCCGCAGCGTCATGCCAGTGCGGGCGCGCACCTGCGCGCCCAAGGCCGCCAGCGGCACTGGCCCCTGCGCCTCGGCCATGATCTCAGCCACCGCCGCGAGCACCTGCTCGCCTGCATCCTGGCCAAACAGCGCCTCAGCGAGCGGGCTCGCCTCCCAGCCCAGGCCGCGGGCAAGGGCATCGAGGCCAACCACGCTATCCGCCGCCGCGCGCACCACGCGGCCGACATCGGGATGCGCCACCAGCTTGGTGCGCCGATCCGCCGCGCGCAGGCGCAGCAGCAGCGGCACGAAATCCGAATCGGTGGACATCAGAATGAATTCATCGAAGCGCGTGGTGGCCGCCAAAGCATCCATCACATCGAGCGCCATGCGCAGATCGGCGCCATTCTTCATCCGGGTCAGCGGCGGGCAATCCACCACCTCGAAGCCCAGGGCCTGGAAGGCGCGGCGGAAGGCGCTGAAATAGGCCCGATTGCCGTTTTCATCCAGCAGATAGCCGGCCGGGTTCATGTAGCAGCGGCGCAGCAGCACGCGGCGCGGCTGGTCCTGGGTCAGCCAGTCGAACCAGGGCTCGGGGTCGGTGGCAAAGCGATGGGCGACGCCGGGGCCTGCCCCGGTGGCCAGGCCCGAGACGACGTTGTCAAAATCAATGAACACCGCTGAGCGGATAGAGTCGTGCTTTTGCATAGCAATAAGGTTTGGCCGCTGGCCCGTTCCACGGCAAGGGCATGGCGGCACTCTTGACCCTGCAAGGGCGCGCGGCGATGGTCCGCGCCTTTCCTTTTGAAGGTCTACCATGCCTGCCATCACCCTGCCCGACGGTTCCGTTCGCCAATTCCCCGGCGCGGTGACGGGCACCGAGATCGCCGCCAGCATCGGCCCGGGGCTGCTCAAGGCCGCCCTGGTGATGGTGGTGGATGGTGTGCAGAAGGATCTCTCGGAGAGCATTATCGAGGATGCCAGCCTGCGCTTCATCACCCGGCGCGACCCGGAGGCGCTGGAGATCATCCGCCATGACGCAGCCCATGTGCTGGCCGAGGCGGTGCAGGAGCTCTTCCCCGGAACGCAGGTGACCATCGGCCCGGCAATCGAGAACGGCTTCTATTACGATTTCGCCCGCAATGAGCCCTTCACGCCTGAGGATTTCCCGGCGATTGAGGCGAAGATGCGCGAGATCATCGCCCGCAACGGCGCCTTCCAGCGCGAGGTCTGGCCGCGCGAGCAGGCCATCGCCTTCTTCAAGGAGCGGGGTGAGGCCTATAAGGCCGAGCTGATTTCCGACCTGCCGGTGGATGTGCCGATCTCGATCTACCGCCAGGGCGACTGGATCGACCTTTGCCGCGGCCCGCATGCGCCGACCACCGGCGCCGTCGGGACCGCCTTCAAGCTGCAAAAAGTGGCCGGCGCCTATTGGCGGGGCGATCACCGCAACGCCATGCTCAGCCGCATCTATGCCACCGCCTGGCGCGACCAGAAGGAGCTGGACGCGCATCTGCACATGCTTGAGGAGGCGGAAAAGCGCGACCACCGCCGCATCGCCAAGGAGATGCACCTCTTCCATATGCAGGAGGAGGCGCAAGGCTCGGTCTTCTGGCACGCCCCTGGCTGGAAGCTCTACCGCACGGTGGAGGATTACATGCGCCGCCGCCTCGACGCTGCCGGCTATCAGGAGGTCAAGACGCCGCAGCTGGTGGACCGCAAGCTGTGGGAGGCCTCGGGGCATTGGGAGAAATTCCGCAGTGCCATGTTCATCGCCACCGTCGAGGATCAGGACGAAGCGCATAGGATCCACGCCCTGAAGCCGATGAACTGCCCCTGCCATGTGCAGATCTTCAATCAGGGCATTCGCAGCTACCGCGAATTGCCGCTGCGCATGGCCGAATTCGGCGCCTGCCACCGCTATGAGCCCTCGGGCGCGCTGCATGGCATCATGCGGGTGCGCGCCTTCACCCAGGATGACGCGCATATTTTTTGTGAGGAGCACCAGATCGCCGATGAGACGGTGCGCTTTGTGGCGCTGCTCTCCAGCATTTATCGCGATCTTGGCTTCCCGGAATTCCGGGTGAAATTCTCCGACCGCCCAGCCACCCGCGCCGGCGATGACGCGACCTGGGACCGGGCGGAGGGTGCGCTAAAAGAGGCCTGCCGCATCGCCGGCGTGGAATATGAGCTGAACCCCGGCGAAGGCGCCTTCTACGGCCCGAAGCTGGAATTCGTGCTGCGCGACGCCATTGGCCGCGATTGGCAATGCGGCACCTTGCAGGTGGATTTCGTCCTGCCCGAGCGGCTGGATGCGCTCTACACCGCAGAAGATGGCGGCCGCAAAAGGCCGGTCATGCTGCACCGCGCCATATTGGGCAGTTTTGAGCGCTTCCTTGGCATGCTGATCGAGCAATATGCCGGCCGCTTCCCGCTCTGGCTCGCGCCCCGCCAGGTGGTGGTGGCCTCCATCGTCGATGACGCGGCGGATTACGCGCGCGAGGTGGTGGCCGCGCTCAACGCCGCCGGCATCCGGGCCGAGGCCGATACCCGCAACGAAAAGATCAACCGCAAGGTCGTCGACCATATCGAGACTCGGGTGCCGGTGCTGGCCGTGGTCGGCCGGCGTGAGGCGGAAGAGCGCAAGCTGGTGCTCCGCCGCCTGCCCGGCCGCGAGCAGGAAAGCCATGATTTGGCCGAGGCGGTGCGAATTCTGGCCGCTGAAGCGACGCCGCCGGACTTGTCAAGCAGCAACCCGGTTGCAGTTGCCTGAGCGAATCGCCATAACAGCGACTTCGCACCAATAGGAGAAACTCCCATACCTCGTAGTCCCATGCCTTCTGCGCCCCAATTGCCCAGCCGAGACGGTCCGCGCGTGAACGAAGATATCCGCGTGCCGCAGGTTCGCCTCATTGACCAGGATGGTGAAATGCTGGGCGTGATGACCTCGCGCGATGCGCTGTACCGGGCCTATTCGGTGGGTTTGGACCTGCTGGAAATCTCGCCCAATGCTGTGCCGCCAGTGTGCAAGATCACCGATTACGGCAAATTCAAATACGAGCAGCAGAAGAAGGCCAACGAGGCCCGCAAGAAGCAAAAGGTCGTCGAAATCAAGGAAATCAAGGTTCGTCCGAACATTGATGACCATGATTATGATACCAAAATGAAGCAAATGAAGGGCTTCATTGCCGATGGCGACAAGGTGAAGGTCACGCTGCGCTTCCGCGGCCGCGAAATGGCGCACCAAGAATTGGGCGTGAAGGTGCTGGAGCGGGTGAAGACCGAATTGGCCGAATTGGCCAAGGTTGAATCAATGCCGCGCCTCGAAAACCGTCAGATGATCATGGTGCTCGCGCCAAAATAACCAGAAGCGGTGGCTGGTGCGGCTTGAGCACCAGCACCGCATTCTGCCGGAAGCGGCGGGCGAGCACGCGCCCGGCCCGTGCATCCATTTCCACCAACCGCTGTATTTCCTGCCAGGCCCCCTGCCCCGATTGCGCCTCACGCCAGGGGTGGTGGCGCAAGGACGCGTCCAGCGCGCGCAGCATTCTGGCATTCCAGCCCGGCGGCTGGCGGCGTGAATGCGGGTTATGCGCCGTCAGCAGCACGGCGGGCGGCCCGGGCCATAATGGCCGGCGCCCCACCCGCAGCAGCAGCCCATCCACCCGATAGGCGCTGGCGCGATAAGCCCTCTCCAGCGCCGGGCGCATCACAGGGCGTAAAGCAGGCCCTTGAGATAGGCGCTCTCGGGCAGCATGGGATGGACGGGGTGGTCGGCGCCCGCGCCGCCGGAGAAGAGCAGCCGCCCCTCCCGCCGGGCGCGAAAAATGCCATGTGCGGTTGCATCGATGAACTCGCCGGGGCTGACATGGTGTGAGCAGCTGGCGATGAAGAGAAACCCGCCCGGATTGACCATGCCGGCGCAAAACCGCGCCAATTGGGCATAGGCCCTGAGCGCATTGGGATTGTCCTTGCGCGCCTTGGCGAAGGCTGGCGGGTCGGCCACCACCACATCAAAGCGCCGCCCCTCGCCATGCCATTTCTCCAGCATGGCCAGGGCCTCGCCACGCTGCACCGTCACCTGCTCCAGGCCATGCGTGGCGGCGGTGCGGCTGGCAAGCGCCAGGGCCGCCTCGCTGCGGTCCAGCAGGGTGACATGGGCAGCACCCGCCGCCGCCGCCGCCAGGCCAAAGCCGCCAGTGTGGCAGAAGGCATCGAGCACCTGCGCGCCGGCGCAAAGCGCCGCGACCCGCGCCCGGTTCTCCCGCTGGTCGTGGAACCAGCCGGTCTTCTGGCCATTCAACAGGTCCAGTTCGAAGCGCAGGCTGCCTTCTTCCACAAAGGCGGTGGCATCCTCGCCCAGCAGCAGGCCGGTCTGCTCCTCCAGCCCCTCCAGCTTGCGCACCGGGCTGTCATTGCGCGCGACCACGCTGCGCGGGCCGATGAGGTTTTGCAGCGCCGCCAGAATCAGCGGCGTCGCGCGTTCCATGCCGGCGGTATTGGCCTGCAGCGCCAGCACATCGCCATAGCGGTCGATCACCAGCCCCGGCAGACCATCGGCCTCGGCATGCACCAGGCGGTAATGCGGCCTGGTGAAGAGCTTTTGCCGCAGGGTGAGCGCCTGGCCGAGCCGCGCTTCGAACCAGGCGGCATCGGGGATGGCGGCCGGGTTGCGGTCCAGCAGCCGCGCCGCCATCAGGCTATGCGGGTTGAAATGCCAGATGCCGCGGCGCGCCCCATCATCGCCCTCAATCTGCACGGCGCTGCCCGGCGGCAGGCTGCGCAGGGCGTGGCTCATCGCCACCTCATTGGAGAAAATCCAAGGATGGCCGGTTTTGGCGCGGGCATCGCGGCCGGGCAGAAGCTTTACGGTGGGGAGCATCCCCCCTTATCCGCGCGAAGCCAGCACCACGCCAGCCAGGGTGAGCAAGAGCGCCGCCGTCTCCCGCAGGCCAAAGGGTTCGGGTAGGAAAATCGCGGCGCCGGCCACCCCCACCATGGGCGCGAGCAGCATGGCCACGGTGGCGAAGGTGGCGGGCACGCGCTTGATCGCCTCAAACCAGGTCAAATAGGCGAGGCCGAGCGGCACCGCCGTCATCCAGACCATGAAGAACCAGCCCTGGTTCGACAGCGTGCCAAAGCGCCAGGGCTCAAAAGCCAGCCCCAGCAGCAAAAGCGGCAGGCTGCCCAGGCCCACCTGCCAGGCCACGGTGGCAACCGGCGGCATGGCCAGCACATTGCGCTTGCCCAGCACGGTGCCGAGTGCGAAGAGCAGCGGCGCCGCCGTCATCAGCGCATAGCCCGGCAGTTTTTCGAACCCCAGATCCAGCCCCTGCCCGCCAAAGAGCAGCACCACGCCGCTCAGCGACAGGCCGAGCGCCACCAGCCGGCGCGGGCTTGGCCGCTCACCCAGCACCGGCCAGGCGAAAAGCGCGGTCCAGACCGGCACGGTATAGGCCACAATGGCGGCCTCGGCCGCGCCCATCCAGGTCAGGCCATAGGTGGCAAGGCCCATCCAGGCGGTGACATTGAGCACCGCCGCCAGCAAAAGCCGCGGCCACATGCCGGCCGGCACCTTGAGCGATATGCCAAAGACCAGCGCACCGAGCGCAAACCCCAGGCCCGCCGATACCCCGGCCATACCGCGCGCCTGCAATGGCGACACCTCGGCCAGCAGCAATTTCAGCATCGGCCAATTGCTGCCCCAGCCAATGGCCGTGGCCACCAGCAGCACAATGCCGGCGGTGCTTACGCGCTGAGCAGGTGGCATTCGGCGCCGTCCACCCTGGGCGGCGTCTCGCGGCTGCAGCGGGCGATCGCCACCGGGCAGCGCGGATGAAAGCGGCAGCCGGGCGGGATATTCGAGGGGTCGGGCAGCACATCGCCCAGGCCGACATCGGGCACGCCCAAGCCCGGCTCGGGCGTCAGCACCGAGGCCAGCAGCGCCCTTGTATAGGGATGGCGGGGCTTGGCAAAGAGCGCCTGCGCCGGCGCCTCCTCCACAATGCGGCCCAGATACATCACCGCCACCGTATCGGCGATATGCTCCACCACCGCCAGATTATGGCTGATGAAAATGGTGGTGAGGTTGAGGCTGCGCCGCAGATCGGCCAGCAGGTTCAGGATTTGCGATTGCACCGAGACATCAAGCGCCGAGGTCGGCTCATCGCAGAGCAGAATGCGCGGCCGCAGCACCAAGGCGCGGGCAATGGCAATGCGCTGGCGCTGGCCGCCGGAGAGCTGCGCCGGGTAGCGGCTGGCCATCTCGGGCGCTATGCCCACCTGCGCCAGCATCTCGGCCACCCGGCTGCGGGTTTCGTGGCCGGCCACGCCTTGGGCTACCAGCGGCATGGCGACGATATCGCCAATGCGGCGGCGCGGATTGAGCGAGGAAAACGGGTCCTGAAACACCGGCTGGATGAGGCGGGCGCGGGCGCGGCGGTCCAGCCGCGAAAGATCCTGCCCCTCCACCAGCACCGACCCGGCCGAGGCCGGCATCAGCCCCAGGATCAGCCGCGCGAGGGTGGATTTGCCGCAGCCGCTCTCGCCCACAATGCCCAGCGTGGCGCCGGTGGGGATGGAAAGCGTCACCCCATCCACCGCCCGCACATGCCGGGGCGTGCCGAAAAGCCCCTGCTTGACGATGAAGCGCTTTTCCAGATCGCGGATTTCAATGGCTGGCGTGCTCATGCATCCACCACGCAGCGATAGAGATGCGGCGCGCCGCGCAGCGCCACGGGGGCGGCGCATTCCGCCCGCGCCAGCGAACAGCGGGAGCGAAAGCCGCAGCCGGTAAAGCCTGGGGTCAGTTTGGGCACCATGCCGGGAATACTGCCCAGCGGCGCGCCGGGTGCGACCTTGCCCGGAATGGGCAGGCATTCCAAAAGGCCGCGCGTATAGGGGTGGCGCGGCGCGGCAAAAAGGTCCGCGGTGGCGGCATTCTCCACCACCTCACCGGCATACATCACCGAAACCTGATGGGCCACGCGCGCCACCACGCCCAGATCATGGGTGATCAGCAGCAAGGCCAGGCCCAAATCAGCCTGCAACTGTGCCAGCAGCCGCAAGATCTGCGCCTGGATGGTGACGTCCAGCGCCGTGGTCGGCTCATCGGCAATCAGCAATTCCGGGTCGTTCATCAGCGCCATGGCAATCATCACCCGCTGCCGCAGCCCGCCCGAGAGTTGATGCGGGAATTGCCCTAGCCGCATCCCGGGCGCGGTGATGCCCACCCGGCCCAAAAGCTCCGCCGCGCGGTCCAACGCTGCCTGTTTGGTGCCACCCAGATGCCGGGTGCGCACCTCGGCCATTTGGCTGCCGATGGTATAGGCCGGGTTCAGGCTGGTCATCGGCTCCTGGAAGATCATCGCAATGCGATGGCCGCGCAGGCGTGACATCTCGCGCTCGCTCAGGCGGGAAATATCCCGCCCGTCGAATTCCATGCGCTTGGCCTGCCGTGTGGCGCCGCGCGCCAAAAGTCCCATGATCGCCAGCGAGGTGACGGATTTGCCGCAGCCACTCTCGCCCACGATGCAATGTGTCTCGCCCCGGGCGACGGAAAAACTGGCGCCACGCACCGCCGCGACCCGCCCCTCACCCTGGCCGAAAGTGACCTCAAGCCCCTCAATCTCCAGCAGGCTCATGACGGCGCCGCCCCGAACAGGTCGCGCAAGCCATCGCCCAGCAGGTTGATCGCCAGCACGAGGGTGAAGAGCGCGATGCCCGGTATCCAGATCACCCAGGCGGAGAAGAACATGAAGTCCCGCCCCTCGGCGATCATCAGGCCCCAGCTTGGCAGTGGCGGCGGCACGCCGAGGCCGAGGAAGGAGAGCGCCGCCTCCAGCAAAATGGCTAAGGCCATCTCCAGCGTGCCGACCACGGCGAGGTGGGTCATGATATTGGGCAGCACCTCGGAGACCAGAATCCGTGGCGTGGAACTGCCCGCCGCCCAGGCGGCGGCGACATAGTCAAGATTGCGCACCTGCATGGTGGTCGCCCGCGCCACCACCGCAAAACGGTCCCAGAGCAGCAGCCCCAGCACCGCCACCACCAGCGAGGTGGAAGAGCCCAGCAGCCCCACCACGGCCAGCGCCACGAGCACCACAGGGATGGATAGCCGGCAGGTGATCAGAAACAGCACCACATCATCCACTCGCCCGCCAAAAAAACCGCCCAACACGCCCAGCGTGATGCCAATGGCGCCCGAGACCACCACCACCATCGCGCCAATGATGAGCGACACCCGCGCGCCAAAAATCAGCCGCGAGAGGTAATCCCGCCCCAATTGATCGGTGCCCAGCAAATGCTCCGGCAGCGCGCCCTCCATCCAGAAGGGCACGGCCAGCCGGCGGGTGAGGTCCTGCGCATAGGGGTCATGCGGCGCAATCCAGGGCGCGAGCAAACCGGCCAAGGCCACCACAGTGAGAATCGCGCCACCGATCCAAATGCCAGAACGCCTCATCCGCGCAGCCTCGGGTCCAGCACCGCATTGAACAAATCTGCCAGCAGCGTCAGCACGACATAAATCACCGCCAGCACCAGCACCACCGCCTGCACCACCGGGAAATCATTCTTGGTGATACTCTCCCAGGCCAAAAATCCCACGCCATGCAGGGCGAAGACGGTCTCGATCACAATCGAGCCGCCCAGCATGAAGCCCAGCTGCACCGAGGCGATGGAGACCACCGGCAGCGCCGCATTGCGCAGCGCATGCTTGAACAGGATGGAAAATCGCGACAGCCCCTTGGCCCGGGCGGTGCGGATATAATCACTGGCCAGCGCCTGGATCATGCCCGAGCGGGTGAGCCTGGTGAGCGCCGGAATGGCCGAGAAGGCCAGCACCGTGCCGGGCATGACATAATGCTCCCAACTGCCAGTGCCACTCACCGGCAGCCAGCCCAGCTGCAACCCGAAGAAGATCATCATGATTAGGCCGAGCCAAAAACTGGGCATCGCCTGGCCGATCATGGCGAAGAGCTGCACCAGCCGGTCCACCCATGAGCCCTCACGCACCGCGGCCAGAATGCCCAGCGGAATCGACACAATGAGCGCAATGCCCAGCCCCGTCAGGCCCAGCGTCAGGGTGATGGGCATGCGCTCGGCGATGAGCGAGGAGACCCGGGCCTTAAAGAAAAAGCTCTCGCCAAAATCCCCCACCGCCGCGCGCTTCACCCAGGCCAGAAATTGCTCAGGCAGCGGCCGGTCCAGCCCATAGGCGGTGCGGATGATGGCGATATCGGCATCGGTGGCCGAGGGCCCGGCGATGGAGATCGCCAGGTCGCCCGAGAGCCTGGTGAGCGTGAAGGCCAGCGTCAGCACCGTCAGTGCCACGCAGGCCGCCAGAATCAGACGGCGGAGGAGGAAGGAAGCCATTGCGTGCAACAGTAGAGGTGCGGGGCGTCACTTGGGAATGGGCGCGGGGCGGAATTCATCGCGCCGCGCAACGCCACTGCCTGCGCATCGGGCAGTTAGCTGCGGGTCAGCCAGCGCTTGGCAATGCGGCAGGCGACCGTGAAGGCCGGGTTGAACACATTGCCCACATCATAGCGCACCACCTGCCCCATCAGATGGCTCGCCGCCCGCTGATCCAGCCCGTAATCCTCGCCCAGCCAGCGCATCATCTCGGTGGTGGCGTGTTGCAAGGCCTGGTCCAGCGGCCGAGCATTGCCAATGGTGAAAATATCATCCGCCGTCTCGCCACGCGGCCAGGTGATGCGCCGCTTGAGCACCTGGAAGGTGACCTGCATCTCGAAGGAGGTCTCAATGCCGGTGCCCACGATCTCGCCATCGCCCTGGCAGGCAT